>Ga0334900_1001795_pt1 | contig 21313 bp, 20 predicted proteins | sample GraSluR3_MG_2_FD_207231 | JGI IMG/M metagenome (GOLD analysis project Ga0334900, IMG submission 207231) | Sludge microbial communities from methane-producing bioreactor in Wageningen University, Netherlands - Granular Sludge_31_08-R3 | ecosystem: Engineered > Bioreactor > Anaerobic >...
CGCGGGTTCGTCGGCAGCATACCGGAGATCGAGGGGATGCAGCTGACCGACACCCTGACTGCCTTCGTGGAACGCAAACTGTTCACCCTGAACACCGGCCATGCCATCGCGGCCTATCTCGGTTCCCTGTACGGCCACCGGACTATAGATCAGAGTATACAGGATGAACAGATACGGCAGGTTGTCCGCGGCGCCATGGAGGAGAGCGGGGAGGTCCTGGTGCGGCGCTACGGTTTTGACCGGGACAGGCACCGGGAGTACATAGAAAAGATCCTGCGGCGCTTTGAGAATCCCTGGCTCAGGGACGATGTGCAGCGGGTGGGCAGGCAGCCCCTGCGGAAGCTCGGGTTCGACGACCGCCTGATCAAGCCCCTGCGGGGTACCATAGAGTACGGCCTCCCGAACCGGAACCTGCTCATCGGCATTGCCGCGGCCCTCTATTTTCGCAACGAGAATGATCCCCAGGCGGAGCATTTGCGGGAGTTGCTTGAAATCAGCGACATAAAAGAGGTGATTCCACGCATAACCTCCCTTAAAGATGCTGATGTTCTTGCGGCCATTGAAAACGCCTATGAGGACCGCGGAGTCGAGGACCTTGTACGGAATTACGTCCGCCAGTGGATCAGGATCGTTTCAATGAAGGAGGCCAGGGACAACTTTGCCCAGCTTGTGGATGAGGCCATGGCGGGGCGGGAGATCATTGTGGCCAGCAGAGGAAAGCCGGTGGTCCGTCTGACCCCGGTAACGCCTCCGGCACTGAAAGAGAGTTCATCTCATTGAAGGCTGTCGTTTTTGATCTGGACGGGGTCCTTGTCGATTCCGAGCCCTTTCACGCCGAAACTCTGGTCTCTCTTGCTGCTGACCTGGGAATACAGCTCTCGCATCAGGAAACCCGTCGTTTTATCGGGGTATCCGACGAAGAGATGTGGGGTATCCTGATGCGGGAAAACCGCTGTGCGGGGGAGTACCGGGCGAAGGAACTGGCGGAGCTTCAGGCTGAGCGGACCCTGGAGAGGCTTTCGTCCTGGAGGCTCCCTCCCCGGGACGGAGTCCCTGAACTGCTGGTGGAACTTCGCTCCCTGGGTATATTGACGGCTGTAGCCTCATCATCGCCCGGGGCGTATGTCGATTATGTGCTGAAGGCAGCCGACCTGTCTGTATACTTTCCTGTGCGGGTAGCCGGGGATGGGGTGGAAAACTGCAAGCCCCATCCGGAACCCTACAGGAAGGCCGCGGAGCTTCTCGGAATCCCGGTCCGCGCGGCAGCGGCTGTCGAAGACTCCCCGTCCGGAATCGAATCCGCGAGCCGGGCGGGACTTCGATGTATCGGGCTTGGAAGCCCGTCATCCAGAAAAGATGGGGCTTTTATACCGGACCTGTGGATTGCCGGCTTTTCGAAGAGAGACCGCCGGAAGATTCTGCAGTTCCTTGATTTACAGTGAATAACTTACCGCGAACTCCACCGGCGGATTCAGGCTCATGAAACGCAGCAGCGGAATTCTGAACTCCGCTGTATCCGCGGACCGCCTGATTCCGCCGTCCACGTTCATGATTTTCCCCGGAACCTGTATGTGCAGCCTTATGGCGGCGGACTCGATCATCTTCTCGATGGTTTCCGCCGGGGCGTACTCCTCAAAGGTCCAGATCAGCATCTCCTTCAGCTCTTCTTCATCGCCTCCGTTCTGAAAAACCCCGGTAACCGTCCGGGAAACAGGATCGTTCCCCATGGGAACAATCTCCAGAATGGACGCCACGTTACGGGCATCTATGCGAATGGTGAGGGTCCCGGTATTTCCGGAACGCCGGAAGGAGAAAACCGGGTTGCCCCGGGTATCGATATTCTCGGGAAAAATCCGTTGAATGTCGGCAAAGCCGGCGAGAATCCGCAGTGTCTCCGGGGCTTCCAGTATCAGTCCGGTAAGGGACAGCCCTTCAGCGGAGGCGAATCCGGCTGTCAGGGCGGCAGTGTCAAAGAAGCTCGTATCGTCGTCGACATTGGCCCCCTGTACCTCCGCCAGATCTCCCAGATACTGGCGCAGGAGCGGGGCCATGGTAATGCGTGTATCCGCCTTCCCTGCTGCAGAGTCCTCCATGTGGATGGAGGTTTCGACGCTGCAGGAGCTGAAGACCGCGAGAATCAGACTGAAGACCAGAAGCGCTGGTGTTGCGTATCTCATATGCCTGAAAGTCTATCCCCTCTCCGGGGCTTCTTCAAGCGTAATCAGTCCGAAATCCTGACTGCCGTCTCTTCTTCTGCCTCGTCCTTCATCTCATCTTTCGTCTCGTTCGCCTCGGACGCATTTTCCGCGGCTGAAGCATCACCGGCTTCGTTACTGCTGGTTACAAAGGCGGAGACCATTGACGAAAGGTGCGCCATGTTCTCCCGGGTTACCTCCCCTGCTTCGTTGAGGGAGCTTATGGCCTTGATGACCTCTTCGCCCCCGGCATCTATCTCTCGTATGCCGTTCAGTACCTGGGCGGAGAGCTGGCGTACCTCCTGCACGTTGCGGGAAATCTGCTCCGCCTCATTCTGAATGGAACCGGCACCCTGTTTGATTTCATCGGAGGCGCTTCTGACCTCGGTGGTGCCGGAGACCACTTCTGTGGTCCCGTTTGCCATCTCCACCATTGCCTGGGAGATGTCTGTAAAGGCCTTGGATGTATTGTCCACCTCGGTGTTTACCTCCTTCAGGGTCATGAGGCTTTCCTGGGAACTTTCGTCGGCTTCGGTTATACGGCTGGTTATGGCCTTCAGGGATCTGGTTACCATCTGGGCGTTTTCCGTGGTGGACTCGGCGAGCTTGCGTATCTCCTCCGCCACAACCGCGAATCCCTTGCCCGCCTCCCCGGCGTGGGCGGATTCTATCGCGGCATTCATGCTGAGCATGTCTGTCTGTTCGGCGATGGAATTGATTATGTCGATTATTTCCAGGAGCCCTTCGATCTCCCGGGAAATCTGGCGTATAAGCGTGGATGTGGTTTCCACCCGTTCAGATCCTCTGGCGGTAACGTTGACCAGGCTGCTCACTCCTTCGGCACGTTCCTGGGCCAGGCGCGATATATTCTGAATTGATGCGGCCATCTCTTCGATGGCGGATGACGACTGTACAATCGCTGTGGACTGCTGTTCGATTCCCTGGTTCTGGGAATGAATAAGGCGGCTTATGGAGTTTACCGACTGGTCGACGTTCTGGATTACCTCGTCCAGGGAGGTAAACTGCCGCTCAATATTCTTGATATTGGCCGCGATCTGGGTCATTGCCGCGGAGGACTCGGCGGTTGATGTGGAGAGTTCCTCCTGCAGGTGCATTGCCTCCGTGGAACTCTCCTTGATTTCATCGATGATGTTTTTCAGGTTTGAAATTACCGTGTTGATGTGCTCCGCCAGACGCCCTGTTTCGTCCCTGACTGTAATTCCCGTCTGAACCGTAAGGTCGCGATTGGAAACAGCGCTCATTACCTCTTCTATGCGGATTATCCGCCTGCTTATGCGTCCGGAAAACAGGATTGCAAAAAGCACGGAGATAAGCCCCACCAGAGCGATGGCAGCCAGAACCATAAGCTGCTGTCTTTCTGAAACACTCCGGATCTCTTCGTCCAGAAGGTCAGGCAGGCGGCTGAGCAGCTTGTCGAAGGCATCGGAGGAAATTTCGAGGCTGTTTATGAGATTTTCAAAGCGCAGTGCCTCAATATAGATTCCGGCATCCTCCCGGTTGTTTTTTACCTGCTCCAGAAGCTGATACAGGCTCTGGGACCGCAGCCTTGACAGAAATTCAGCGCTTTCTCCGGAGGTATAAAGGTTGCCTATGGAGTCAATGTTCGGTTTAATCAGGGAATAGAGGTTCGAAAGACTCTCAAGCTGTTCGGCTATCCCGGGAATGCTGTTAAGCTCCTCCGATTCGATCAGCCTGGTCATGCTTGCATAAAAGGATTCGTTTGCTTTGGGCCAGTTCTGCTCGAAATAGTCCGGCGAGTTGAGCACGGATAAAAGCTTGTTATTAACCAGGTTAAGCTTGTTCCAGTCCGACAGGGCTGCGGTTGCAAGACGGCTCTGATTTGCCAGGTTGACGACATCCCGGGAACTTGTCAGGGTAACCTGGACGACCCCGGCAAAGATAACGGCAAAACATAGAAAAGCCAGGAGTAGTTTTAATCGGATATTCACAAGCGAAATCTCCTTTTCGAAATAATGTTCTGACTGTAGACAACAGTATAACAGCAGTTTATAGAAAAGAACAGTAATCTCCATTCCTGATGAAAGAAAGCACTACCGCTGTTTTGTTCTTGCTCCAGAATCGGGAGAATAGTAGAATACTATCATGATTACAAAATATGTGTTCTGGTTTTTTCCTGCCATCACCGGAGTAGTTTCCGTCTGTTACGCTCACCAGGGGCGGGGGCGTATTTTTCTCAAACTGACGGTCAGCGGCAGCGTACTGCTCCTGCTTGCAGGCTATGCCCTCTATACGGGTAAAGGCCCGGAATTTCCCTTTGTATGGGGTCTTTCCTTTGCTCTGGCGGCTTCCATGGTGGGTGATTTTTTTCTGTCCAGCGGGGATGATACCTTTCTCCACGGGGTGGGGGGCTTCTTTTTTGCCCATGCGGGGTATCTGAGCGCTTTTCTCATGCTTGGAGGATTTAACCTGCCGGCCCTGGGGGTGTTTTCCCTTGTCCTGCTCCTGTACCTGCTGCTGGTTCTCAGGCCGAAGATTGAGGACAAGGTACTGTTCTGGGCTGTTTGCGGATACACAGCCATCTCTGCTCTGGTTATCGCTGCGGCCTTCGGCACCCGGCAGCCCCTGTTCGTTCTCGGAGCCCTGCTGATTGCCCTTTCGGATTGCATAATCGCCTGGAACAAGTTTGTACGTCCCGTCAGGTACGACGAGGTTTTAATCCTTTCGACCTATTATCTTGCCCAGATCAGCATAGGTATCGGCAGCTGGGTTCTGATTTCAGCTTAAAAGCCTCTGTAATTTTTCCAGAATCTCCTTTTCCTTGTAGGGTTTATGGAGGATATCGTCGGCACCCGATTTCATGATCTCTTCCTGATCGGCCTGCTGTGCGTGGGCGGTAACGGCAAGGATGGGTATTCGATGCTCCTTCTGGCTGCTCCGGATTTGCCTGATTGCTTCCATGCCGTCCATTCTGGGGAGCCCGATGTCCATGAGAATGCAGTCGGGATTTTCCTTCAGGGCGGCATCCACCGCTTCCATGCCGTCCCGGGCTTCGATAATAATGAAGCTGTGTCTGCTGAGGATATGTCGCACATAGAGGCGGTTAACGGCCTCATCTTCCACCAGGAGAACCCGTGTCATCTCCTTTTCCAGTCGTAAGGGGCGGTCCATTATCGTGAAAGATCCTTTACTATAGTAATACAGTCGTCACCAATCGTTTCAAAGCGGCGTACAATCTCCATGAACAGGAGTTCCCCTTTCAGGTTTCCACCGGACTTTATCCGCTTTCGGGATATCTTGTCCAGTTTGTTTCTGAAGCGGGTAATCTCTTCTTCCATTGTACGGGCCAGTTTTATTTCCCGATCAGCGACGTCATGGTCCAGCAGGGTGGAGATATATTCGAGAAAATCCCTGACCGGAAAGGCTATCTCCAGTATCTGATCGACTGTTTCGCTGGCGGTTCCGCTTTTTTTCCGGAGGAGTTTTTCTGACAGATTATGGATGTTTACGAGTTCGTCGGCTATGCGTTCGTATCCGCCGATTATGCGCATCCGGGCGGCTGCCCACTGAGCCTGTTCCTCGCTCAGATTCTGCAGCGCACATTCGGAAAGATGGGTAAGTATTGATTCCTCCATGCTGTCGATGGAAAGCTCCTTCTCCTCGATCAGGGCTGACAATTGCTGCCGGTCGCTGAGGCTGGGTTCAAAAAAGTTGATAGCGTAGTCTGCCATTACCCGCACCTCCCTGGAGAGTTTCAGAACGGCTCCTCCGGCGATTATCAGGTTGGCATCCCGGGCTTCCGGCAGGTTCCCGCTTATCCATGCAAGGGATCCGCTTTCCGGAATATCCGCCTTTCTGTCGGGAACCAGGCGGCTTACGAAATTCTCTATCTGCGGGATGAATCCTGCCAGGAGCAGGGTGTTCGCGATATTGAAGAGGCTGTGAAAGGCTGCAAGATGAAAAGTGGTTCCAGCGGGTGCCGAAAGGGTTCCGGGAACAAGGAGGTCTACCAGAATAATCACGGGTTTCAACAGAAAGAACATCCAGATTACACCGAATATATTAAAAAGCATATGTGAACGGGCGCAGCGCCTGGCATCCGCTGACATCTCAAGAGCCGCGAAATAGGCGGTGAGGGTTGTTCCCATATTACCGCCCATCACAATGGCTGCTGCCAGGGGAAAGGGGAGATGTCCCGTGTAAACCATGGTCAGGGTAAGGGTCATGGCTGCACTGGATGACTGCAGCAGCACCGTAAGGCCTGCCCCCAGAAGAATAAAGACAAAACGGGTTGGTAGTCCCTCCCCGGGGAACATCTCCAGTATCCGTGATATGGCAGTGCTCTGGTCAAGGACCGATATCCCGATCTTCATCTCGTTGATTCCGAGAAACAGAAGCCCGAAACCCAGCAGAATCAGTGCAAAGCGTTTGTTCCCCTCCCGTCTGCTGAATCGGAAAGGAAGGCTCAAGGCTATCGCGGGGAGGGCAAAACTGGATATATCCAGGGAGAATCCTAAAAGTGAGACCGCCCATGCGGTGAAGGTTGTCCCGATATTCGCCCCCATAAGCACCGCAATTGCATTTTTCAAGGGAATCAGGCCGGCGTTGACCATTGAGACAAGCACAACCATGGTGGCAGATGATGACTGGACGATCGCAGTTACGCCGGCACCTGTCAATATTCCCGACAGAGGGGTCGAGGTAAGACCCCGGACAAATCCATGAAGGCGCTTGCCGGCCCATTGGTGAATCCCTTCGCTCATGGTCTGCATACCGTAGAGAAAAACCCCCAGGCCTCCCAGAACACGTAAGACGACTAAAACAGGATTGTAGAGAAAAACAGACCAATCCATATACTACCCCAGGAGATAATCAGACTCGCCATGGCTGCGGAGAAACTCGCCAAAGACTGTTTCGTATTTTCCCCGCTTCATATCGCTGATCCACTCCCCTTTATAGCTGAATTTTATCATTCCCGATAGGTTCAGATATTCAACCGCCGTTTCCCGGGAGACCACATAGGGCCCCAGCCCCTCACCCATGAGATAATAGTTTATTATGATATTTTCCGTTCGATGATTGCCCTCAACGAAGAGCTGAGGGTGACTCAGGGCTCTGGTGTAGTATCCCGCTGCCAGACGGTAGGGCGTGTGCTTTTCATGTTTCTTCCTGTACCATTCCAGGATCGATCTGATGTTTTTCTGGAACTTGCTTCGGGTCTCCTGAAGGTGGGCAAAATACTCCAGACGGCGACTTTTATCCGTTCCGCACAGAACAATATGATTCAGCTCCAGCATATGGTACAGCCCCGAAGGCGAAAAGAGGTTTATGTTATTCTTCCATAAATGGTTGGCAAACTCATAGGCCTCCATCAGCTGTGATACGATCAGCGGCGTAAAGTCCTCCCGGCTCATTATAAGAGCAGCGTTTATTTCGCTGAAATGGCTGCGAAAGGTACTGAGGGACTGTTCTATCCTGTCAAGGTTGAAGCCGGTATGCCTGGTGCCGGTCATGAGTGGATGGTAATGCATTTATGGGCCCCTTCCTACGAAGTTATGTTTAATTTCTGTTAAAAATCCTGATCCGAGACCTTCAGGTATTCTGAAAGGGATTCCAGGAGAGAGGCCTCCTTTACCGGTTTGGTGATTACCCGGCTCATGCCGGCGCTGAGGAAGGTTTCAATATCATCGGCGTGAGCATGGGCCGTAAGCGCAATAATCGGCAGGTTCCGGTATTTTCCAATACCGTGGATTTCCCTGGTCGCCTCCAGGCCGTTGAGTCGAGGCAGACTGATATCCATGAGGACCAGGTCCGGTGATTCGGATAGACAGCGTTCCACCGCCTGATGCCCGTCGGTTGCTTCCACAATGGAAAATCCGTGGCTGGAGAGCATTTTTGAAAGATAGATCCGGTTGATCGCTTCGTCTTCAACTATCAGGATCTTGCCGCCGATTTCTCCCCTTGTCGTGGCCGGTTCCGCAGGGACGGGACGCTCCATGGCTTTCTGCTGGAAATTATCCGGCAGGTGTACCGAAAAACATGATCCCCGTCCCTCCTTCGATTCCACAGAGATTGTCCCGTCCATCAGCTTGAGCAGTTCCGTGACTATGGCCAGGCCGAGGCCGATCCCCCTGACGCGCTTGTTGTATGGACTTTCGAGCTGGTGGAAGGAGGAGAATATCTCTTCCTGCTGGGATTCCGGAATCCCGATTCCTTCGTCGCTTATCCGGATAAGCAGCCCATCCCGGTCCTCTGCTTCAAGGCGTATTGTCCCCGAATCGGAATACTTGACGGCGTTGGAGAGGAGATTGATGATAATCTGCAGTATCCTGCTTTTATCTCCCAGATACCAGGGATATGTAAAATGTATGCTGGTCTCTATTTCGAGGCCCTTCTCTTTAGCCTGGGCCGCAAGAAGACCGGCCCCCATACGCAGTGCCTCGGAAAGGTCGAATACCTCATTTTTCAGTCCCATGGCCCCCGAGTCGAGCTGGCTGAAATCCAGCAGGTCCCGGATCACTTCGAAAAGCTGTTGAGACGACTCCTGGGCCAGGGAGAGGAAGTAGCGCTCCTCATGCTGCAGCTCCAGGTTTTCCAGAATGCTGAGCATCCCGATTATGCCGTTCAGGGGGGTCCGCAGCTCATGGCTGATATTGGCCAGGAAGTCATTTTTGATTTTCAGGGCAGTCTCGGAACGTTCCTTCTCGTCCGCCAGGCGCTGCAGGGTATCGATCTTGTCCGTCTCGTCTATTACAAAGGCGAAGTTGCAGCGTTTTCCTCCGGTTACGATGGGGCCGACAAAGAGCTCCACGTTTCTGATTTCCCCGGAAGCCAGACGGTGCCGGACGTGCATGTTGGAGTTGCGTGACTCAGATGCAGCCCTGATCCTCTGATGAACATGTGCTCTGTCATCGATGTTCAGATCAAAAACGGTCTTTGCCGTAAGTTCTTCGTAGGTATATCCGTAGAATTCAAGGGCCGCCGGGTTTGCGTCCAGGATTTCGGCATTTTCCGGATCGATGAGCAGGACTATCAAGCCGGTGTTGTTGACCAGGGCTGTATACTTTTCGCTCTTTTCCGCAAGTTCCAGGCGAATACACCGGATACTGCGCTTCAAAAGGACAGCAAAGAGAAGGCTTCCAAAGCCGATTCCGGCAAGAAGGATAATCAGGGATACCACCATGGGAGAAGCCGTCTGGTTTTTCGGCACCTGCCCGAAAAGAGCGGGGCCAGAAAAGAGCAGAAAAAACAGAAACACGGAACGTAACGGAGTATACCGGGCAAACCTTTTTTTCATCGCGATTTTCAGTATATTGAATTGTTTTGGATTATCAAGCTGTGCAGCAGGTTTTTACCGGGCAGGACCGTTGACCCCCCTGAATATCCCGGATACCCTGATTTTCCGGAGGAGTGGATTATGTTCATACGCCTGCTTCCCTTTTTTACCCTTTTACCGGTTCTGGAACTCTATCTCTTGATTACAATCGGTTCCCACATTGGCGCGGGTCCGGCGATTCTTCTGGTCCTCGGTACCGGTGCTCTGGGGGCTGCCCTGGCGCGGCAGGAAGGCTTCCGGGTCTGGCTGAGAATTCAGCAGAATATGCAGCAGGGTATCTTTCCGGCGGACGACATGATAGACGGTCTTCTTGTATTCGGCGCCGGGATTCTCCTGATTACTCCCGGTGTCATAACGGACATTGTCGGATTTCTGCTGCTGATTCCCTTTACCAGGATTTTTTTCAGGGATTGGCTGAAGAGCCGCTTCGGCGGCATGATTCAGCGGGGGGATTCAAATTTCTCCGGTGTTTTCTGGCACGGAAGCAGACCCGAACGGGATGTTACCGACAGCGGGGACGACCTGAAATAATAATCCGGAAGGCTTCAAGCGGTTCCGAGACTATCCGCCAGTATCCTGCCCGCTTTTTCTGCCTGGTCCATGACCGCCGGGTCCCCATCGACGCTCCCTGCGTCAAAGTGCCCGATGGCTTTAACCGAGGCGACTACATCAAATCCCAGGTCCCTGGAAAAATCATTCAGAAGGCTCAGGGTGCTGCCCATCATCGACTCATCATGCTGTTCACAGACCGCGGCGGTCACGCAGCGCTTGCCGGCCCCGGAGTACTTGCTGATCCACTCATGACGGCTCACCGGATACTGGATAAGGCTGTAACTGCGGTCGATAAAACGCTTCATGTCCGAGGTGACGGAATACCAGTAGGTGGGAGAGGCAAGGACCAGCCCGTCGGACGCATCGATGCGGGAGACAATCCCGGCGTAATCGTCCCGGATTATGCAGTCCCAGCTCTTCCCGCAGCCCTCGCAGCCGGTGCAGGCCCGGATGTCAGAATCTCCGAGAAAAAGAAGCTCCGTTTCCACCCCCGGCAGGGCTTCCCGGAGGCTGTCCAGGATCTTCCGGCTTATCCTGGCGGTGTTGCCGTTTTTCCTGTGACTTCCAATAAGGACTGTTACTCGCATGAACTGGCTCCTTTTTTACTCCCGGTCACATCGCAGAGGAGTGATTGTTCTCCTCTGAAGATTTTGACCTTTCCTTCAGAATGAGCTGCAGGGACGTAATCCTGTTGCGCACGATGCCCTCGATGGTCAGTTCTCCCCATTCGGTCTCCACCGTTTCGTTGCGCTGGGGAAGCCTGTCCAGGAGCTCCGATATGTAGCCGGAAATGGTCTGGACATACTTGCCGTGGGGCAGCTCGATCCCCAGGCTGTCCTCGATCTGCTTGAGGGATGTATCCCCCTTTATCCGGTAACGGTTCCCTTTGATGTGGTGGATCCGCTCCCGGCCCTTCTCTTCGTTTTCATCGTAGAGTTCGCCGAAAAGCTCCTCGATTACGTCCTCCTGGGTGACGATTCCCGCAAGACCTCCGTACTCGTCCATGACGACGGCGAGATTGAGCTTGCCCCCTTTGAAGGCGGTGTAGAGGTCGGCGATCTTTTTCGTGGTGGGAATGAACAGCGGTTCCAGCATGAGTTCCTGAAGGGGAGTACTGCCCCTGCCGTTGGCGATTTCCCTGGCGGCATCCTTGAAAAGGACTACGCCGACGATTTTTTCCGGGTCCCTGTCGTAGACGGGAATCCGGGAGAAGCCCTCCTCGATCATCTCCGGAAAGGATTCGGTGAGGCTCAGGGATTTCTCCAGGCTGAAAACCTCCGTGCGGTGGGTCATGATAGCCTTGGCGGAGACATCGTTGAGCCGAAAGATACTCTTGATCATCTCCTGTTCGTACTGCTTTACGACGCCCATGGTTCCCGCCATATTTACGATGTGGAGAATCCCCTCCATGGAAAGGTGTTCCCGTCTTTCGGAGGAGAAAAATCGGGTAATCAGGGAGCTGAAAAGGCTGATCATCCGGATAAAGGGGAAAAGAACGACCGACAGAACCTGAATCGGAAAGGCCGTAATAAGGGCGATTCCCTGGTTATGTATAATGGCAATACGCTTCGGGGTTACCTCGGAAAATATCAGAATGATCAGGGTCAGGACTCCCGTCATGATACCGATGGCATGGCTGCCGAAAAGCTGGATGGTCATTTCTGTGGCAATCGCGGAGGCCCCGATATTGACCAGGTTGTTGCCGATCAGAATGGTCGTTAATAAAACATCTGGCTTACCCGAAAGTTCCTTGACACGTCGACCCCGGCGGCCGTGGTTCTCCACCAGATGCTGGATTTGAAGGCTGGACAGGGAGGTAAAAGCGGTTTCACTGGCGGAGAAGAAGCCCGAAATCAGTATCAGGCAAATCAGCAAAATGATGCTGCTCAGCATACATGCCCCGGGAATGCTATACTGTCAGTACGAGGAAAACTTCGCGACGGAGGGTAGGGGTCATCGTCCATGATTCGAATCAGTATAGCCTGCCTGGGGGAAAGGTTTCAACACACTTTTTGCGAATTATTTCCATCCCCCTGCCGATGAACTATAATAGGACCGTAAAAGGCAGAATGAAGACATACCGGAAGAACCACCACTTTTTAGTACTTCTCGCGTCTCTCCTGTGCGCAGTCTCCCTGTATGCCGGAGGAAACAGGGAAGAGGCAGCCGCAGAGGCTGCGGAGAGGCGTTTTCTGGTGCTCCCTCCCGACTATCTTGCCGGCGCGAAAGAAGGTGTTTCTCCGGAAAAAGCCGAAATCCTGGGTGCCGATTTTGCCGGCCTTCTTGTGCAGAACCTGGGGGAATCCTCACAGATAGGGGAATACGGGGATTCCGGAATTGCCGATATACGCGAATACGCCCTGCTTCAGCGGGCAGACGCCGCTGTTTACGGATTTTTTGTTGCGGAACAGACCGGGAACTCGGAATTCTTCGGCAGGCTTGTGCTCAGGGTGATTGATCTTGGCCTGGACAGGGATCCCTTCTCCCTGAGCTACCAGGGACGGTTTTTTATGGAGGATCTGGAATCTGTTCTGCCTGTTCTGGCAGAATGCGCCGCTTCCGGGATTCTTGAGAGAACCGAAACCCTCAGCGAAACGGAGATCGAAGCCCTCGACGCCAGGTTGCGGGAGGCAAGCGCCGAAAAACGGGCGCGCCGAACCGTACGTTTTACCCTTCAGTCCAAACCTGACTCCGAAGCTGTGGTCCTGCTGCATGACGGCACAAGCCCCGGCACCCTCGCAGGCGGAGAAATCAGTTTCGAAATCCCCGCGGAGAGCCGCTACCGCATTACCGTGGAAAAGCCGGGGCACTATACCCGGATTGTGGAGGGACTGGCGGGTACCGAGGACATATCCGTATCAATTCCCGAGCTTTACCCGGAAATGACCGTGGACAGGGGCTTTGTCTTCTCCTACCTGCGTCCCTTCGGGCTGCTGTTCGAGGGGCGTTACCGGCTGTTCCGGGAATCCGCCACCCTTGGTGCCTCGGTGGGGCTTTTTCCCCTGCCGGATTACCGGGAAGACGAGGTTTTCGCCCCTGACTTTGGCGATCTGCTTATCGAGAGCGAGCTGGGATTCCATCTGGGCTGGTATCCCTTTTCCCGGCCGGATTCCGAAGGAAGGATTCAACTGGAACTCAACATGCGCATCAATACCTACACCAACCCGTATCAGGATTGGCGAACCTTCCGCGCTCTAATGACCGGAGCAGGGCTCCGTTTTGAACTGAACCGGCCGACCTGGCTTGCCCACATCGGAATCCGGGGCTATTACCCGAATTACACCCCTGCGAAGGTGCGGGAAAGCGGTATAGTCCTGATAAACCTGGGGGCGGCATGGAAAAACTGATGAGGATACCGATGCTGATTCTGACGCTCCTCCTGGCCTCCTGCGAATACTTCGGTTTTGACGGGTATATCAATCAACTGGAGGAGATCGGAATAAATCACGAGCTCGCCGACGCGGTCAGCCTCGGACAGCACCTGGTCTCACGGCCCCGGGAGTTTAACCGCAGGGTTTATGTGCTCGGGACCCGGGGGGTCTACGTACTGCGGGCAAGCAAGCTCTCGAGCTACCGGTACTACCCCTACAGCCAGGACCTGGGCTACGAGAGGGATTTCTGGGAGGACCGCCTTCCGCCCATCAACTGCTACCGTGATCCCGTGAGCGGGCGGGTGATAATCAACGCGCTGCACGAAGACTGGGACCGGGGTTTGCGCTACGGCGATACCCTGACGCTGGATGAGGATACACAGCAGGCGGTTTATACGCCCGCGGATCCGTCGGCATGGGGACCGCTGGTCTCCCACATCAGCGAGTCCGGTTCCAGGGTCTATGTATTGATACCGTACCTCGATACTCATGTTGACAGTATTTTCTGGAGTTCCGATATTTCCGTTAATCCCGGAGGCGACCAGGAGAGACTGGCGACGGCAGCTGAACTCTTTGTTTCCCAATCGCCGCGAACGATGCCGCAGGCCGCTGGAATACGTGTTGCGGCCCAGAAAGGCTCAGGGTACTATGGAAAAGGGCCGGCCCAGATTGCTGTTTATACCCTTACTCCGCCGGACTGGATTTCTGCAACAGGTGTCTCTTTTGTGACCAGTGATTCGATTTTCAATGATCGTTTCTATACGGACGGTACAAACGACTATTATGCAGCAAGCAAACTCAACGTTTCCGTGAACAACCGCTACATTCTTCTCTGGGGCGATGCGCTGGAAGACAAAGAGACCATGCTTGTCTACGACTACCTGACCGGGGAGCGCAAACTGAAGACCGATATCCCCGGCAACGAGACCGTTCCGGAACTGGCCGAGTCGGGAATGGACATCTTTGTAACGAGTATCCGGGGTGGAGTGGCCAGGTATGCCTATGATTAAGCGCCTCCTTCTGTTCCTGTGTCTCTTCCCGTTGTTTCTGTGGTCCCAGGAAGACTCCCCGATAAAGCGCAGCATTGCCGTCGTTGCTGAAGATAAGCATCCCCAGCTGGTGCTGCTGACGGAGAATCTGGAGGCGGAGCTCCTCAACCTGGATACCTTGAAAATTGTATCAGAGCCTGAAGCGAGCGATGCGCTTATCTATGCCGGGCGCCTGGAGTTCGGCTCCCGTTCCAGCCTCTGGCTGCGCGGGGTTGACCGGTACACCGACCAGGAAGTCTTTACCGACACCCATATATTTCAGGAATTCGATCTGGAAGAGCTGCTGACGGAGTTTTTACCCCGGGTATTGTCCGCCGTACAGGAGGGTTTCCCCCCCCTTGAGGCCGAAGCCGCCCGTGTTGCCGCGGCGGGGGGAAAAGCTGATATCATCTTCAGCAAGCCGAAATCTGTAGGAGGACCTGCTCCTGTCACCCTGAGGCTGAAGGTTCCCCCGGAAACGATCCTTGCTCTCGATAAAGGTATCAGGAAGAACGAGGAAAACGGCTTCATCGAGCTTCGCGCTCTTCCCGGGTCCATCCTTCCCTACCGGGCCGAAGCTCCGGGGCATATCGCCGCAAAGGGGGAGCTTCTTGTCGGCAGTGAGGACGAAACCATACCTCTCGATCTGGTCCCCCATGCCGAATGGGCTGTGGAGCTGAAGGCCCGTTTGTGGGAGTTCGGCGCCTGTGCAGGGGTAATCCGTTTTCTGCAGAATGAGGAGATCTACCTCTATGCCTCCCTGGAACAGAATATCCTGAGCCTTAAGAACCTGTTTACCCTCTGGAACGATGCCTCCCGGGGTTTTCTGCAGCCCGTGGCCGGTATCGGCGGTTATGGCCTCGGGCCTGAGTACCCGCTGCGTCCCTACATGGGTTTCGGGGTTCTGACCCGTCTCGTCTTCGGGGACGAGGGAATGTACCTGTCCAAAACCCTGACCGCAGGCATCGATATAAGCATGGGCCTGGATATGGCCCTTTTCAAGCGTAAAGACCTGCGCCTTGTTCTGGATTACACGCCTCGCTTTTTTTACAGCTCCTTTTATGACCATCCCTTCGAGGAATACCACGCAGGAAAGGGGCAGCCCGTACATCTTGAAGGACACTGGCACCTCCAGTGGGCCGGACCGGTCAACCTGGGCCTAAGGTGGAAGCTATGAGATACCTGGCTTTCGTTGCCGCCGTGCTTCTGTTGCTGGGTTCCTGCGAGGCCTACCTGGAGGAGAAGCTCGAGTTCCTGGAGCTTCCCTTCGCGTACGAAGGCCGGCTGCGGACCAATACCTTTGATCCGGACTGGGATCTCGCCTGGGGGGTGCCGGATAACGGAGACCCTGAGGCAGTTTACCTTGGAACTAAATGGGGGGATGTCTATTACTGGAAGTTTGGAGAGCCCTGGTATATCTACTATATAGACGACAGCCATCGACGTCGGATTGCTTCAATGGCGGAGACGGGACGCTTTGTGTATGTTACCGATAACTTTGGCTCATTCGATACTATTGGTTTTTATGATATTTCTACCGGAGGCAGCGGGACTGCCGGACTGGGATACGATTCCGGAAACCTGCTGGTATCGGGTGACGGATCCTTCCCCCTGGTTTCCAACGGAAAGATTACCCTGCTTATAGAGCAGTGGCAGATTATTCTGCCCAATACAATTGCATATCAAGCGGATATCCTTCCCGGGGGAATGGTCTCAGGAACGGATGTTCTGGCCGCCGCCTTCCCAGAAGCCGATGATACCTGGGGCACTCCGACGGTAGATTTCCTGGCCTTTGCACCAGCTTCCCTGGCCTCCTATGACGGGAAACACAAGTTCATCCTTGCCCGAAGCGACGGAAGTACCGGGGAGAAAAAGGTCATGCTTGTTTCCGTTGATGAGACCGACTACAGCCTGTCTGTTCGACGATTAAGCGCCGACCGGAGTTTTCACTTTGTCTCCCGGGACCGTTTTGTGGGAATGAAAGGGGATACCCTGAAGATCTTCAATTCCTCCGGCAAGGAGCTCGCCGACTACGAACTCGAAGGTATGCGCCTTTTGGGGTACCGCGCCTCCACGGAGCCGGAACTGGTCTTCCTGTATCGCTCGGAAGAGGACGGCGACCGGGTTTTCGGCGTCTACAGCCTGCCGGCGGCCTTTGTGCGGGAGGCCCGGTAATGAAGCGACCTGCTGTATGTATCCTTATCATCCTTATTGTGCTGCTCTCCGGCTGCGGCAGGGAGACTCGCACGAAGGTGATTCTCCGGGACTTTGATAATTCCGCCGGTACCGGAGAGGTGTTCCTGACTTTGTCATCGGAATTCTTCATTCCCACCTGGGGGAGTTCTGTGAATCTGTCGACATCGATTGTTCCTGCTGGTTCCCTTCGGGATGTAGTTCTGCTGGATCTATCTGAATCGGATACCCTTGATCGTTATTATCTGTATGTTCTCGAGGATACCGCGCCGGCTGATGGTATGGCAAGTTTCGGAGATCAATTCTGGCCGATTATAGAGCTGACTCCTAAAAAAGGTGAGACCCTTGAATTATTCGGATTTGTGAACGATACATCCCAGTCTCTGCCTTACAATCCGGACAGCCGCAGCTTCTTCCGGTTTGATTATCGGCTTCCCGAATTACCTGGACCAGGACGACCATTGTATATCCAACTGATTCAAGGAGCGAGTCCCCAGGATTTTACCCTTGGTCCGGATATTTCTATCCCTCTTACTGATCCGGCAGCATTGAATACTCTCTGCTTTTTTCTGTCCGGCGGGATGGAGTACACGTACTTTTCCTTTCTTGATATGGATGCTTCCGGCACACCGACTCCCGGCGATTATGCTTCGGCCCCCGATGCTGCCGCTGTGAATGATTCATTTGTTGCTCTAATAAACGGCGAAACTGATATTCCTGTTGTACTGTCAGGTATCAGGCTGTAATGAGCACGCTTCCGCTGGTGAGTTCTCCAAGGGCCTGTTTCAGCTCCCCGGCATGTTCTGTTTCGATGCTGAGCTTCAAAGACACATCCGTGCCGAAGTCCTCGGACTCGATGCGGGCATTATGCTCCGCCAGGACCTTTTTAACCCCTTCGTAATAGTGGTACCCGAAGCGCAGGCTCAGGACAGTCTCATCCACCAGTCGTTTGCGGGGTACATCGTCGATAACCGCCTTGGTGGAATCGGTGTAGGCCTTTACCAGGCCTCCGGTGCCCAGTTTGGTGCCGCCGAAGTAACGCACGATGGTTACCAGGATGTTCGTCAGTCCGCTGTACTGCAGGGTGGAGAGGACGGGCTTGCCGGCGGTACCCCTGGGTTCCCCGTCGTCGGACATTCCCAGATGCTGGGTGTTTTCATCCCCCAGAACGAAGGCCCACACCACGTGGTTGCTCTTTGGGTGCTCCTCCCTGGTTCTGCGGATAATCTCCTTTGCTTCATCTTCGGAGCCGACCGGATGGGCGGCGGAAAGAAACAGGGACTTTTTTATCTCCAGTTCGGCGGTACGGGATCGGGTCGGAACGAACATGATTATTCTTTGTACTACATCCCGCCTGCTTTCTCAATGATAGAGCCCAGTTTCTCTATGCCTTTCCGGGTTGCCGGGGTAACGGGTGAACCGTAGCTGACGCGGATGCAGTTTTTATGGCGGTCACCTGAACTGAAAGCCTGGCCGGGAACTATGCCGATCCCTTCCTTCAGGGCGGTTTCGAAGAGCTCCAGGGAATCTGTTCTCCCGGGGAGTTCCACCCAGAAGTAGTATCCTCCCTGGGGGTCACTTATGGCCGTTCCCGGGGGAAGGGCGCCCAGGAGGAGCTGCTTGGTCTCCCGTGACTGATTCGCCATCGCTGTCTGAAGCCTTTTGATATGGCGTGTATAGGAACCGGTAATCAGATAATCCGCCAGCCCTTCCTGCAGAAGGGGGCTCCCGCCCAGGTTGAGGGCGGTTTTAAGGGTTCTGCAGCGGCTGTGAAACCTTCCTCCCATCAGCCAGCCGATTCTCATTCCCGGCCCGAGGGTCTTGGAAAATGAGGAGCAGTAGAGAACATTTCCATCGGTATCAAAGCTTTTAAGGGGCGGAATAATTTCATGGCTGAAGGATGCGTCGCTGTAGATATCATCCTCGATGACCGGAATCCCGAATTCCTGCGCCATATCCACCATTCTTTTCCTCTTTTCCTCCGGTTGAAGAAAGCCCAGGGGATTCTGGAAAATCGCGGTCGTGATAACAGCTCTCGCATTCCCCTTCCTCAGTACAGATCCAAGACTTTCCAGGTCCATTCCATCCCGCGCTGAAGTCGGTATGGGGACAACTTTTCTGCCCAGCTCGTTCAGAAGCTGGAGGGTTCCCAGAAAAACCGGGCTTTCTATGGCTACGGGATCCCCGACCCCGGTACAGACCTGAAGGGCGAGACTCAGGGCTTCTATGCATCCGTTGGTGATGAGGATCTCATCTCTCGGCACATTTACTCCTCTATCCAGCATCCTGCGGGCGATCTGAGCACGCAGAGCAGCGCTGCCCGCCTCGTTGCTGTATTCCTGGATTATTCCAGGGCGTTCCCGCATGACCCGGTTTATCGATTGGCGTAGACTCCGCAGTGGAAGCAGGTCTTTGTCGGGAATTCCCGCCCCCAGGGGAAGAATCGTGCTGTCATTGCTTGCCTCAACAATTCGGCCGATTATACTTACCGGTTTTGCATCTTCTCGCGTAAGGGTATAGGTCTCGATTTCCGGATCAGGGGGCGGCCCTTTCCGGGGACAGGTTGTGTAATAACCTGATCTTTCAACAGAGCATGCTTTACCCTCCCGTTCCAGTTGCTCATAGGCCTGCATGACAACTGAAATGGAACACCCGAAGCGAGAGCTCATCTTACGCAGGGAGGGGAGTTTCTCGCCGTAGCGTATTGTACCTGTGTCGATTGCATCGGAAATGCTGTCGGCTATTTTCTCGTACAGAAAACGCCGGGAAACTCTGGAAAGAACCATGAGGAAGTATAAACTGTTATGGTTGTTAAATCAAATATCTGTATCTGTTATTGTTCGGGCTGAGCTTTTATCCTCTGAAAAAAGAGTATGGAGGCTTCCATGTATGTCATTATCCTTCCGGTTTTTCTTTTTACCCTTTCCATGACCATAACCCCCGGCCCCAACAATATGCTGCTGACAGCTTCCGGGGCTCGTTTCGGCTATCGGCGAACCCTTCCCCTGATCGGGGGGATTGTCCTGGGGATAATCAGCCAGCTTGTTCTAAGCGCCCTTGGCCTTGGAGTACTCTTTGAGGAATTCCCTGTTTTGAAGAGTCTCCTGAAGGTTTTCGGGGTCCTGTATCTGGTGTATCTGGCGTATCGGATCGCCTTTCCCACCATTAAGGAAGAGCGGGAAAATGAGGCAGAGCAGCCCCTGGGTCTGATGGCGGGTGCGGGTTTTCAGTACCTGAACCCCAAGGCCTACATAATGTCCATCACCGCCATGTCTGTTTATCCCTTGCAGGGGGAGCTGTTTCTCCCGTCTGCCCTTCTTATTATTGCCTTCTTCCTGATAATAACCCCCCTGGCAATATCAGTCTGGGCCGTTTTCGGGACCCTGCTTGGACGTCTGATGAGTTCGGACCGTTCTGCCAGGGGGGTGCGGATGCTCCTGGGGGGAATGACCGTCGCTTCTGTTGTTTTTATCGTTATATAGGCACTAGGGCTAAGGCAGTTCCACTTCAATTTTCCCGATAATCTCACGAGCTGTCGTTATCCCTTCCATGTTAACGTAAAGTTCGCCGGTGGATCCGTCGGGACTGGAGTGTCCCTGCAGTTCCAGTTCAACCGGTCCGGAGCCGGCTTCAGATGTATCCACTTCGGCTGCATAGACCAGAGCCGGCTGTCCGCTCCCCCATGGACCTCCTGAGTATTCGGGGGAACCTTTCTCTGCGTCCTTCGGATACGACTCGTTAAAATCCAGGGAGGCGTTTACTTCCGCCATTATCCTGAAGCGCGTCAGTTCTTTGGGTAAAGCCGTCTGTATGCTGAAACCGCTTTTCGGTGTGGCCGAGCTCACTGCGTCCACCCCGGGGAGGGGTCCGTCCCATTGATCCGCTGCGCTGCCGGTGCTGCGGTGGGTCCAGAGGGGAAGGCTTTCGGACCGTCGCAGCTCATCTTTCGGTGTATCGTCCCCTGGGGCTTTTCGCCAGTCTGCCAGAGCGGTCCGGCTGGTGACAAAGAGAGTTTTAATAAACTTGCCATCCATGTCTTCGATCCAGAGGGCAAACTGGGGTGGTGCCTTTACCGCGATAAAAAGAAAGACTGGAACTCTGTGAAGGTAGTGTTCTCCTTCTTCGATATGAATCTGCAGACTCTTTTCGCTATTTGCCGATCCATCCTTCCGGATTGGTTCTGCGCTAATCCCTGCGACAGCAAACAGGGACACCAGTAAAACAGTAAATCGTTTCATTCTTCTCCTCACTTTGAATTGGAATGCCTGGTGCTCAGGGCCCTCCGGCCCCGGGGTGTCAAATATTCACGAATAAAGGCCAGATAGCCTAAAATACCCTTGCTGATCATTTCTTCGGCATCGCTGATGCCCACGGCTTTCTGAAAGCTGAGCCAGTAATCATTGATGAGCCACTGATTCTGAAGGAAGATATCCCTCTCCTCCGCTGATTCAAAGGGACGTATAAATCCCTGTTCTTCCAAAGAGCTGAAGAGCCCCTCCAGTTTTTTTCGTTTTATCCGGTAGTTTTCCCGGTACGCCTCCGCGAGTACCGGGTCCCGGTCAAGAAGCATGGAGAGGTTCAGGTAGAAAAAGCGGTACTTGAAATACAAACGGTAGATTTTCTCTATCATTGTAAGCAGTCCGGTAATCTGATCTGAAG
>Ga0334900_1001796_pt1 | contig 21311 bp, 15 predicted proteins | sample GraSluR3_MG_2_FD_207231 | JGI IMG/M metagenome (GOLD analysis project Ga0334900, IMG submission 207231) | Sludge microbial communities from methane-producing bioreactor in Wageningen University, Netherlands - Granular Sludge_31_08-R3 | ecosystem: Engineered > Bioreactor > Anaerobic >...
GATTAGAGGTCAATTATCAGAAGGGATGATTTGCGCCGAGGATGAGCTGGGGCTTGGAACCTCGCACGATGGCATCATGGTGCTCCCCTCCGATGCCCCAATAGGAACACCTGCCTCCGATTTTTTTAATCTTGAGGATGATTACCAGTTCGAGATTGGGCTAACCCCCAACCGCATCGATGCCGCATCGCACTTTGGCGTTGCCCGCGATTTGGCTGCGTACCTAAATCTAACTAAGGACACCAAGGCCACAAAGCCTTCGGTTGATCATTTTAAAATTGATAGCAACAACCTACCTATCCCTGTTGAGGTGAAAAACGCTGAGGCTTGCCCACGATACAGCGGTATAACCATTAGCAACGTTAGGGTTGGGCCATCGCCCGAATGGTTGCAGAAGCGCCTTCGCTCCATTGGGCTTAGCCCAATAAACAACGTGGTGGATGTCACCAACTTTGTGCTGCACGAGGTGGGACAACCCCTTCACGCCTTCGATGCCGATAAGATTGAAGGGAAAAAAGTAGTTGTTGGAACGCTTCCACAGGATAGCCCGTTCACCACGCTTGATGATGTTGAGCGAAAGCTAAGCAGCGAAGACCTAATGATTTGCAACACCACCGAGGGTATGTGTATAGCCGGTGTATTCGGAGGGAATAAATCGGGGGTTAACGAGGGCACCAAAAACATCTTCCTCGAGAGCGCCTACTTTAACCCTGTGTGGATTCGCAAAACGGCCAAAAGGCATGGCCTTAGCACCGATGCTTCGTTTCGTTACGAACGTGGTGCCGACCCCAACATCACCATATGGGCCCTTAAGCGTGCAGCTTTGCTTATAAAAGAGGTTACCGGTGGGGATATATCATCGGAGATTGTTGATGTGTACCCAAACCCCGTGGAGAACTTCAGGGTGGAGCTAAGCATCGATTACACAACCAAGCTCATAGGAAAAAACATACCCAAGGAAACCATTAGGCAAATTCTTACCGGGCTTGATATAGCCATTGAGGCTGAGAACGATGATATGTTAAGCCTAAGCATTCCGCCCTATCGTGTCGATGTTCAGCGCCCTGCCGATGTGGTGGAAGAAATACTCCGAATCTACGGATACAACAACGTGGAAATATCGAACAAGGTGAACAGCACCCTGGCGCACAGCACCAGACCCAACAAACAAATGGTTACCAAGCTCATATCCGATACGCTAACAGGCATTGGGATGTACGAGATTATGTGCAACTCGCTTACCAAAAAGGCATACTACGACAAGCTTAAAACTTACCCAACAGAAAATACCGTTGAGATTATCAACCCCCTGAGCACCGACCTAAATGGCCTACGACAAACCTTGCTGTTTGGTGGGCTGGAATCGGTAATCTACAATATCAACAGAAAAAAGGGCAACCTTAAGCTATACGAGTGGGGCAACTGCTACACATTCGACAAGACCAAGGAAAGCTACGAGGTAGCCCTAAAGGCTTACAACGAGGACATGCGTTTGGCGCTATGGTTAACGGGTGACGATACCGAGGAGAGCTGGATGAAAAAGCAGGAGAAGGTTACCTTCTATCATCTTAAGGCTAAAGTATTTAACATTCTCGACAAGCTGGGTATTGACACTAACAGCTTAAACCTGAGCGAGGCACCAAGCGATATTTTCGAGTACGGCATAAGCCTTGTTATCAATGGCAAAACCTTGGGTTACCTTGGAATGGTTTCGAAGAGGATTTGCAAAGATTTTGATATTAAGCAGGAGGTGTACTTTGCTGAGCTTGAGTGGGAGTCGCTATTTAAAATGGCGAAGAAAAATAGGGTGCAGTTCAACGAGATACCTAAATACCCAGAGGTGCGCCGCGACCTAGCCCTGCTCGTTAACGAGGATGTGACCTTTGCACAGATTAAGGAAGTTGCTCAAAAATCGGAGCGCAAGCTCGTAAAGGATATCAACCTATTTGATGTGTACAAAGGTGCGAACCTGGGCGAAGGAAAAAAATCGTACGCCGTATCGTTTATCCTACAGGACGATAGCAAAACCCTTACCGACAAACAGATTGATAAGGTGATGAATAATCTTATTGGTGCTTTCGACAGGGATTTGGGGGCGCAGATTAGATAGAAGGAATTAGCTCATATTCATACGCAAATGCCAAAGGGGATTAAACAAAACTCCTTTGGCATTCGTTTTTTAACCCAAATTTGTCATTAGCGATTCTTTTTCTAATGACCGCCATTAGAAAAATACACAGCTTATGGGATGATTATATGGGTGTAAATTTGACAAATCGATGAAGAAAAACTAAAAAATTTGCAAGCATTTATGCTTACAAATTTAGTTTTTCTAAATCATCTTGTCCCGATTCTTCGGGAGGGTTAAACCCAGCTAAGCCATTAGTTCTCAAAACTCCTAATGTCTAATCTGGGTTTAAAAAACAATACCAAGCCAAAAACAGCTATTACGCATATTTTCGAATTGGCATAAGCAAACTTTTTGAATAACTTTGATTTGCACAATTAAAAATACACATGAGGCAATTTACTCTATTCGGAAAGAAGGCTTCACCGCATGATCCGCTTTCACTAATCAAAGGCGATATCACAACCCTAGGTGTTGATGCCATTGTGAATGCTGCGAACACCTCGCTACTTGGGGGTGGCGGGGTTGATGGGGCAATCCATAGGGCTGCAGGTCCTGAACTGCTCAAGGAGTGTAAAACCCTTGGCGGATGTCCAACGGGCGAAGCCCGAATTACAAAAGGCTACAATCTCCCAGCATCGTACGTAATACATACCGTTGGCCCAGTATGGCACGGGGGCCACAGTAACGAAAAAGAGCTGCTGCAGAATGCATACATCAATAGCCTTAAGCTGGCGAAAGAGTATAAGCTAAGCTCTATTGCTTTCCCGAACATAAGTACGGGGGTATACGGTTTTCCAAAACAGCTTGCTGCACAAATTGCAGTCGATAGCGTAGCATCTTACCTAAAGAAGAACAAATACCCAAAGGCGGTTGTGTTTGTTTGCTTTGACGATGAGAACTACGCCCTGTACAGAGACCTTTTAAGCGTAGATTAAAATCTCGATTCTGCTTCAAACATTTATGGATAAAAGTGATTCGAGAACCTCTGACCCATCATCAAACTGGCATTTTTTGAATTAAAAAACTAGCAACTGCTCTATCATGTTTCTACAATCTTTCTAAACAGACTTTACTTCCTAAGAGCAAAAAAACAATAAGCCCTGCTTGCCAATGGCGATAAAGTGGTTACATTTGAACCAATATTAGCCCCAATCCAAAACTAGCTTAAATTGCTAATAATGTTTTGTGTATTGATAATGCCATTTGATATATTGTACAACAGTGGGGCAAAGCAAATCGATTGATCTATGCATCAACAGGGTTTAGCTTTAAACAGAATAGTAAACTTACTTAACAACATAAAGATGAAAAGGATTACCACCCTAATAGCCCTTGCTGCTCTATTTTGCTCGCCCTTATCTGGGGTTGGAGTAGAATCGGACAGTATTCCACAGAAAGAGGAAAGCACCCTAATATATAAGATAAACATCATGGAGGACATCATGCCCTCATCATGGCGATATATTCAACGGGGGTTTGCCGAAGCAGATGAGCTTAACGCTGAGATTATTCTTATCCACCTAAATACCTATGGAGGGTTGGTGAATATGGCCGACTCCATTCGCACCAAAATACTAAACAGCCCAAAGCCCGTTTGGGTGTTTGTCGACAACCAGGCAGCCTCGGCAGGAGCCCTAATCAGCATTGCCGCCGACAGCATCTACATGCGTCAAGGCGCTAGCATTGGTGCGGCCACCGTGGTTGACCAAACGGGTGCAGCAGCACCCGACAAGTACCAGTCGTTCATGCGGAGCATCATGCGGGCAACGGCTGAGGCCAAAGGGAAAGTTCCTGTTATTGAGAATGGCGATACCGTATATAAATGGCGCCGAGACCCTAGGATTGCCGAAGCCATGGTTGATCAATCAATTTATATTGAGGGAGTTGTTGATACCGGCAAGATACTAACCTTCACCACCGAGGAGGCCATTCGATGGGGTTTCTGCGAGGGCAAAGCCGAATCGGTTAGTGAGCTCATTAGCAATGTGGGCATAACCGAGTATAAGCTGGTTGAGTTCAAACCCACCACCATTGATAAGCTCATTGGGCTGCTCACTAGCCCAGTTGTTTCAGGACTACTTATCATGCTCATTGTTGGGGGTATATACTTTGAGCTACAGACCCCTGGTGTTGGGTTCCCCATAGCTATCTCAATTCTTGCAGCCATTCTATACTTTGCCCCATTGTATATCGATGGGCTTGCCGAGAATTACGAACTGGTAATCTTTATAATAGGTATAATCCTTATCGCTGTAGAGATTTTTGTAATACCCGGATTTGGTGTGGCAGGCATTAGCGGAATAATACTAGTGATCGTTGGCCTAACCGTGGCTATGATTGACAACGATATCTTTAGGGATGCACGCCCCTTTGCTTGGGTAGAGATTCTTAAACCGCTTGCTCTGGTGGGATTCTCACTTCTCTCGGGCCTTATCCTATCAATCATCCTGAGCAAAAGGCTTATTACTTCACCTACTTTCCCATCGTTAATGCTGGGCTCGAGCCTGAGCCAAGAGGATGGTTACGTGAGCATCGACAAGCATCAAAAGGATATGCTGGGCAAGGTGGGAATTGCCAACACCGTGTTGCGCCCCTCGGGAAAGGTAGAGATTGATGATGAAATTTTTGATGCTATCTCAGAGGATGGGTTTATCAATAAGGGCGATAAGGTTAAGGTTATAAAGGATGAGGCGGGCCAAATTTATGTGATGCGTAACGAGTAAAAAGATCATTACCTATTGCGCTCCCCTACCCGATCGGTATAAGAATCCAGGGTCGAAATTCTCGGTTGGTGGCTGAACCGGCAATGGAGCTCTCTCCCGTCTTGGGTTTCGAGCATCAATGTCGGGGGTATAAACCCAATATCCATCTGCAAAGCGAAACCCATCGAACGATAAATCGGGGACGTAGTACTGGAAATTCCCAGCATAGGTAGGCTGCATAGGGGTTAGGTGACTGCTAACTATCATGCTATTATCGCTATCCCACCGAAGAATCATTGTGGCACGCGATGAGTACTCAAAAATCACTCGGCTTATCATCCTGTCCTTAAGCTTTATGATGGGTGCACCAAAAACAGGGATTCCATTCTCTAGGGTAATAACCTCTACTATACGTTTCGACGAGAAGATATTGTTAAGGTCAACACCCAGCAATGTATAGTATGCTTTCCCTTGATGTTGCCGCGTAATTAGCTCATAATATAGTGCGCCAAACCACTTGCTGGGTGTTCCAACATCCAAATGTGGTGATTCAAATTCAGCTCGTTTATCCTCCAGCTCAAACACTTGCACACCCTCATCTTGCTTAACCATAATAAAACCAAAGTACTGTTGCAACCCTCTGGGCAAAGGCAAATTCCAAGTAAAGACCCGCAAAACATTATCAGCCGATTTTTGCTTCCCGACGTTCACCAACGAATCAAACGGGTAATCGAAAGCACCCTCAGCTTGCAGAGCTATCTTAAACTGTTTTAAAAACTCTTGGTTTATCAAGCTCTTGTCTGCCTGATTGGTCTCCTCAACCAATCTACTTAACAACACCTGCAATTCCTTTTCATGCTTTGGTAATAAGCCAACCGAGTCAGATGCAATTGAGCTGCCTATGCAAAATGTTAAGACCATGAAAATAAAACTATATGCTTTGAACATATTTACCTATATGTATGTTTACAACCAAGTACATTACAAATCCAATGCAATTATCATGAATTTAAACGACTTTTTCAAAAGAATATTTTCAATCCGACTGCTATTGGGGCTAGCCATTGGGGGGGCTCTAGGTTATGCTTACTATCACTTCATTGGCTGTAGAGGGGGAAGCTGTCCAATGTGGGCCGACCCCTGGCGCAGTACGCTTGTAGGCATGGCCTTTGGTGGAATCTTACTTTTTGACACCTCCAAAAAGAAGTCTAAAGAGAATCAAGAGCTTCAAGAATAACCCCACAAACATCCTCAATCTCCTGTTCAGCTATAATCAGGGGGGGGGCAATTCTGAAAGCGGTATCGCAAAACAAGAACCAATCCGTAAGGAAACCTGTATCAAGCCCCTGCTTAATAAGCTGCTGAACCTTACCAAACGAGCCAAGTTCAACCGCCATGAAAAGGCCATGGGAACGAATGCCCTTAACCTGCGGATGATTACTTAGGAGCTTAAGGAATAGCTGAGCCTTTGCTTCAACGCCATCGAGTAAATTACCACTCGTTAAAACATCAATGGAAGCTAATGAGGCAGCACATGAAACGGGATGACCTCCAAAGGTTGTAATATGACCTAGCGGAGGGTTATTCGTAAGACAATCCATAATTCCTTTTGACGAGATGAAAGCGCCTAAAGGCATTCCCCCACCAAGGGCTTTGGCAAGCAATAGTACATCGGGCACTACCCCATACCTTTCAAAGGCAAACATTTTCCCTGTTCGCCCCATGCCTGTTTGAATCTCATCAAAAATAAGCAACGCCCCCATTTGTGTGCACCTTTCTCGGAGAGCAATCAGGTAATCGGTGGTGGCTGCAATAATGCCAGCTTCACCCTGTATGGGCTCAATAACCACGCAGGCTGTTTGCCTTGTGATTCTATCCAAATCATCAAAACAATTTATATCGATATGGTGTACCCCCGGCAACAAGGGTCGATAAGAACGTTTAGGCCCCTCGTTCCCCATTAAGCTAAGCGCTCCATGGGTGCTTCCGTGGTATGCATTTCGCATCGACACTACTTCGGGCCTACCCGTGTATCGCTTGGCCAGCTTAACGCCTCCCTCAACGGCTTCGCTACCCGAATTAACAAAGTACACGCTCTCGAAATTTGGGGGTAACAATTTGACAATAGCATGTGCAAGCTTAACCTGCGGAGCCTGCACGAGCTCGCCGTAAACCATTAGGTGCATATACTTTGCGGCTTGCTCCGATATGGCGCTTACCACCGCTGGGTGCGAATGGCCAACATTACTTACTGAAACGCCAGAAATTAGGTCGCAAATTCTTTTGCCCTCAGGCGTGTAAAGATAAACCCCTTCGGCTTTAGCTACTTCAAGCGTAAGGGGTGCATCAGAAGTTTGCGCAATATGCTTTAAGAAAAGCTCTCGATGTGTTACCATTAGCGTTTAAAGAATCATTTATTCATTAGGTTGATATCACTCAAGAGCTGATCGCGATAGGATTTCCCTATGGGGATCTGCTTTTTTGTGTCGTGTGTTTTTATTATCACCGTATTATCCTCGATGCTGTTAATGGCCTTAATATTCACTATGAATGATCGATGAACCCGCTTAAAGTGTGACGATGGCAGCTGGTTCTCAATAGCTTTCATGGTGAAATGAATGGTGTACCTATCGGTTAACGAATTAATTACCACATAGTTTTCCAGTGCTTCAACCCACAGTATGTCGCTATACTTGATTTTAACCAGTGAGTTTCCTTTCTTGATAAAAATCTCGTCAGATAGATTAAGGCTTTGGGCTTTATCGAAATTTTCGAGGGCCTTGTTAGCAGCCTTAAAGAAGCGAGCATAGGTGACAGGCTTGAGGAGGTAATCGGTTACGCTGTGCTCAAAAGCCTCAAGGGCATACTTTTCGCGCGATGATACTATGATGATCTGTGGCTTATGCGTTATGGTATTGAGAAACTCTATGCCAGTCATTTCAGGCATCTCAATATCTAAAAAGATGAGGTGTACGCCCTGCCCAGAGTTAATGAAATTAATTGCATCAACAGCATTACTAAAGGTGCCCACTAGCTCCAAAAAGCTGGTGCGACTAACGTAATCCTCTAGCACGCGGCAGGTTAATTCATCATCGTCAATTACTATGCACTTCATAGGTATAAAGTATAGAATTATATGACGAATTTACGAAATATAATGATGAGTAGCATATTATTGCTGATAAATAATCTCAAATATGAGCCAAAAGACAGCCCTTTTAGCTATTTGTCAACAGCTTAAGACATTTCAAGAAATCGCTTCTCTATAGCTCTTGAACTTTTAATGGACTTACGTAGCCACTCCAAAAACAGGTTGGCGCGCTCCTCCTCAGCAAGTTTATAGCTAACCGGCGATGAGCGCAGCCTATCGGTCAGGTTCTGAAGGCAAAGGGCCGCCGACACGGAGATGTTAAGGCTCTCGGAGAAACCATAGGTGGGGATCATCAGGTATTCATCGGCATTATCGAGGGCAACCTGCGAGAGTCCGGTTAGTTCGGTTCCAAAAAGCAATGCAAACTTGCCTTTTTCTACATCAAAATCTTGAAGGGTGGTAACATATGTGTGGGGTGATGTTGCAACAATTCGATACCCATTCTGCCGGAGCGCCTTAATGGCGGTAAGAGTATTATGGTCATGGCGATTGTACTTACTAACAGTAAGCCATTTGCTTGCCCCCATTACTACTTTGGGGTTAACATTAAATCGATTAGTATTTTCAATAATATGTACATCCTGAACCCCAAAGCAATCGCATGAACGCAGAACTGCGCTTGCATTTTGCGACTGAAAAATATCTTCGAGCACAACGGTTGCATACCGCGTTCTATGATCTAGCACATGCTTAAGGAGCTCCAATCGTTTCTCGGAAATAAAATTGCAGAAGTGGCTGATTAGCGCGTATTTCTGTTCCAAAGACAAAGACATGGCTCAAGGGGTGGAAAGGTTAAAAGCTGAAGTTATAGAACGGATCCGATGGGTACAAAATAATAAAGGGGCACCAAAAGTATTGATGTCCCCCCCATTATCTTAATTGCAACTTACTGAACTGAATCGTTAAGATCGCTACCTGGCTTAAACTTAACAACCTTTTTAGCTTTGATGGTGATAGGCTTGCCAGTTTGAGGGTTACGTCCTGTTCTTGCACTTCTCTCGGAAACTGAGAAAGAACCGAAACCAACTAGAGCAACACGATCACCGCCCTTAAGAGCACCACCTGTTACCTTAACAAATGCATCTAAAGATTTTTTTGCATCAGCCTTAGTGATTTTAGCTTCTGCTGCAATTGCATCAATTAATTGAGCTTTGTTCATAATACTAAATTTTTAGGGTTAGAAATAGTTAGTTTACCTAAACTTGATAGTACAAATATAGCGTATTTGCTGGCTTAACCAAATGAATAGGCAAAAAAACTGTTGTTTTTCAATGTTTTTTACAAAAAATTTCCACGCCTGGAAACTCAAACGCTAAATTATTGAAAAAAACTTGATAAAACCAAGGGGTAGAGCAATATTTTTAAAAGTTTTTTTTAGATAAAAATTTTTTAGAAACCAAAAAGAGGGTATATTTGCAGCGGAGAAATGGCAGAGTGGTCGAATGCGGCGGTCTTGAAAACCGTTGTACCGCAAGGTACCGGGGGTTCGAATCCCTCTTTCTCCGCCAATGTTTGGAGATTCTTTGGGAATCTCCTTTTTTGTAAGGAGAGATGCCGGAGTGGTCGAACGGGGCGGTCTCGAAAACCGTTGTCCGCCTTGCGCGGACCCAGGGTTCGAATCCCTGTCTCTCCGCTGATATCGGGATTAACCAACAAAAACACCTCAAAACGTGAGGTGTTTTTGCTTCTGGGTAACTCATACTTTGATACATGAGCCCTACCCCATTTAATAGTGCTACTAGGCTATAGCATACATTTGCATATCACCCTAACACTTGCTGCGCAATGCTATTTCTTAGTTCTGATGTAAACAAGCTTAATCGAGGCTCTTTCCGTCATCCGTTCGTCGATCTCAAAATCTCGTTTCAATGATTTGATCAGAGGGGTAAGCTTATCGAACCCATAGTTCCTGGGGTCGAAATCGGGTTTCTTCTTGATCAGTAAATTTCCAACATCACCTAGGAAGGCCCACCCATCCTCGTCAGCAATATCGTTAACGGTTGAAGAAATTAGCCTTACAATCTTTTTGTCGATTTGCTGAACTGTATCTTGTGCTGAATCGTTGGTGGTTTTAGGTTTCTGTTTCTCTGCAGCTTCGGCTGTTGAGGAACCCTTTAAAATCTCAAGATAGATAAACTTATCGCAGGCAACGATAAATGGATAAGGGGTTTTCTTCTCACCAAATCCAAAAACCTTCATACCCGATTCTCTGAGCCTAGTTGCAAGCTTGGTGAAATCGCTATCGCTCGACACGATACAAAACCCATCCACCTTGCTTGTATATAAAATATCCATTGCATCGATTATCATAGCCGAATCGGTAGAATTTTTACCAGTGGTATAACCATACTGTTGAATTGGCGTAATGGCATTCTCCAAAAGAACATTTTTCCAATGGGCCAGGTTTGGTTTGGTCCAATCACCATAAATTCTCTTGAAGGTTGGAACTCCATACTTCGCAATCTCCTCCATCATCCCTTTAACATTCTCAGAAGGTACGTTGTCGGCATCGATTATCACTGCCAGCTTCAGGTCTTGTTTTGTCTCCATGCTATGTAATATAATGGGTTTTGAATCTACCTCCCCGAGCAACTCCAGATGTATGATATCTACAAACGGTAATGCGGCTTTGCCATTGGGTTAAACAAATATATGACTTTTTAGGAAGAGTGAGAGCTGACGAACTACTATTTACTAGTGGCAACTGCACGCATTGTACCCCCGTACAGAGAAAACCCAGGTCATTTCGCTAAAAAGCTTACAAGTTACACCTAGGTTTAGCCCCCTACATCGGGGTATCTAAGTACAAAATAATTCATCGAATACCCTCTATCTGCTCACTTACATATTCTAGGCGGGATATCCTACTAGGAGTTCTCAATCATCAAATCGTGCTTCACTAGTAGGCCAGAGAGGCCATAAACACTAAACTTTGCTTTTTTAATGCGATTGATTTCCGGATCGATTGAGAAATTATTCGAGGTGCGAAAATCGGCTTTTTCGATAATTGTATTGTAAAAAACGGCTCCTGTAAGGTCACATCTATCGAATATCGAGCTGGATAAATCGCACTCTGAAAAATCAACTTCCAACAGCTGGGTGTTAGTGAAGGTTGTTCTCTTAATCTTCTTCTTAAAAAACGTGGAGTGATTTAGAATACAATCGTCAAAGGTAAAGGAAAGGCCAAAATTGTTACAATGATCAAAATGTAGGCCTAGCATTTTGCAACCCCTAAAGTTCACATCCCTAAATATTGTATTGGTTAAATTGGCCAAGCTAATATTACAGTCTAAAAACTCGCAGTCGGTGAAGTGGCAATCCGCAATGCTACCATTGGAGAAATCGCAATTTCGAAAGCTGCAATTTTCATACTCCTGAATTAGCGGGGGATTTCGTTTAAAGTCGATTTTATGAAATGCTTTGTTTTCGATGTATGTTTTTTCCATAGCCAACTTTTGGGTCTAATTCATATTCATTCCTTTATTCATCAATACAGAAAACATAATCAACCCAACTATTTGGCCAAACCAAGAAAAAGCACGATGGCAACAAGGGCAGAAAAGGCACTAGCGTCGCGCAATGGCGATATTATTGCATTAAGCCAATATACTTGGCTTAGTGCACTACTGCTGTAGATGGTATAGCTTGGTGTAAATACCTCCCTTTTCAAGTAGCTCCTCATGCTTGCCACGCTCCACAATCTCGCCATCGTGCAGCACACAGATTAGGTCGGCATTTTTTACGGTTGATAGCCTATGAGCAATCACTAGAGAGGTGCGATTCTTCATAAGATTCTCGATGGCATCCTGTACTAGCCGTTCCGATTCGGTGTCGAGCGCAGAGGTTGCCTCGTCGAGAATCATAATGGGCGGGTTTTTCATGATGGCTCTAGCAATGCTTAGCCGCTGGCGTTGCCCCCCAGACAGCTTGCTGCCCCTATCGCCAATACTGGAGTAGTAGCCATGGGGTGTGGCCTCAATAAACTCATGCGCATTGGCAATTTTTGCAGCAGTAATCACATCGTCGTCCTTAGGGTTCTCTAGCCCAAAAGCGATGTTATTGTAAAAGGTATCGTTGAAAAGAATGGGATCTTGGTTTACATTCCCCATGAGGTTCCGTAAGCTCGTCAGGGTAAACTCCTTCACATTTACACCATCTATCAAAATCTCACCCTCCATCACATCGTAAAAGCGAGGGAGAAGGTCCACCATGGTGCTCTTGCCAGAGCCCGATTGCCCAACCAAGGCAACGGTCATTCCTTTGGTTATCTTTAGGTTAACATTCTTGAGCACATAATCGTTTTGGTATTTAAAGCTAACATTCTTGTACTCTATGCTCTCATTAAAACCAGCAACATCAATTGCTCCAGCACTATCAACAATTGGATTTTTTGCATACAGCAGGGTGTCAATCCTATCGGCAGAGGCCATACCTTTTAGCACGTTGAAGTATGCGCTGGAGAATGATTTTGCAGGATTGATAATCATATAAAAACCCGCAATGTAAGCAATCAGCGCCTCAGGGCTAAGGGTTCCGTTGTCCTCAAATACCAACCTTGCACCAAACCATAGCACCATGACTACAACCACAGTTCCTAAAAACTCGCTTAGTGGGCTAGCCAAATCCCTCCGCCGCCACATCTTAATCATGAGGCGCGAGTAGAATGAGTTAATACTCTCGAAGCGTTTCCGCATCCTCGACTCGGCATTGAAGGCCTTGATTACCCGAAGCCCCCCCAGCGTTTCTTCAATAATGGAAAGTAGAGCACCCATTTTACGTTGACCCTTGAACGAGGTTTTACGTAGCGATTTACCAATTCTACCTATCATTCCGCCAGCTATGGGGAGCAAAACCAAAACAAAAAGAGTTAGCTGAGGGCTTATGCTGATAAGGAAGATGAGGTACACAATAATAATAATAGGTTCCTTAAAGAACATCTCCAAAGAGCGAATAATGGACACCTCTATCTCATGCACGTCGGTGGTCATCTTGCTAATGATATCACCCTTCTTCTCATCGGAATAGTAACCCAAGGGGAGTTCCAACACCTTTTTGTAAAGCGCATTGCGAATGTCGCGAACCACACCAAGGCGAATGGGCGCTAAAAACCAAAGGGCTAGGTATGCAAAAAGATTTTTGAACAGAGATGTTAGGGCCACCAGAGCAACTATAAAAAGGAGAGCTATCGACTTGCCATTGTTGATAATAAGCTGGCTTACAAAGTAATAAAAGTACTCCTTAATATACGTAGGGTCAAGGGATGCCGCCTCGGGGCGAGTTTCGACAAGCGGGGAGGTTTCAAACAGAATCCCCAGGAATGGGATTAACATCGCGATGGAAAAAAGGCCAAAGAAAGCAGCCAATAAATTGGAAAAGATGCTGGATGCAGCTTGCCACTTGTAGGGAAAGATGAACTTAAATATCTTATAAAACTTCTTCATTAGGTGTGAACTGGTATTTGTTATGTTTTAGGTGGAGTGGCTCTTTACTAAAGGGATACCCCAGTGTAATTGAATGGGGTTATCTTTTTAAGCTCTTCTTTTACCGAAGTTTTCACATCGAGCCTATCGATAAATTCGTGTAGATGCTCCATAGAAATTGCCTTATTGGTGCGAGTCAAATCTTTTAATGCTTCGTAGGGATTAGGATAACCCTCTCGGCGAAGTATCGTTTGTATTGCCTCTGATACAACGATCCAATTCCTTTCAAGATCGGCATTAATGGCTGCTGGATTTATCACCAATTTGTCGAGCCCCTTTACAATGGCATTCATTGAAAGGATGGTGTGAGCAAAGGGTACGCCCATGTTACGCATCACGGTGCTGTCGGTCAAATCGCGCTGCAAGCGTGAGATGGGAAGTTTTTCCGACAGATGCTCAAAAAGGGCATTGGCTATCCCGAGGTTACCCTCTGCATTCTCAAAATCGATAGGATTTACTTTGTGAGGCATGGCCGAAGAGCCGACCTCCCCCTCCTTGATCTTCTGCTTGAAATAGTCCATGGATATGTATGCCCAAATATCGCGGCAAAAGTCGATCAGAATTACGTTTATTCTTTTAAGGTTATCGAAAGTAGCCGCCAGGTTATCGTAGTGCTCAATTTGAGTGGTGATCTGCGATCGCTCAAGCCCGAGGATATCGTTAACAAAAGTGTTGGCAAAATCAACCCAATCAATCTCAGGGTAGGCTACATGGTGGGCGTTAAAGTTACCTGTGGCACCACCAAACTTGGCCGATACGGGCACTTTACGCAGCAGGTTTACCTGCTTGTTGATACGTTCAACAAAAACGCTTATCTCCTTGCCCAGCCGAGTGGGCGATGCGGGCTGCCCGTGGGTACGTGCCAGCATGGGCACATCGGCCCACACCTGAGCGAGTTGCTCTAACTTCTCCAAAAGCACATCAAGCATTGGATAGTAAACATCGTGACCTGCATCGCGAAGCATGCTGGGGAATGCCGTATTGTTAATATCTTGAGATGTTAACCCAAAGTGGACAAACTCGAGGTGATCAGCAAGCCCAAGGGCTTTAAATCGATCCTTTATAAAGTACTCTACAGCCTTTACATCATGGTTTGTTGTCTTCTCAATATCCTTGATCTGCTGGGCATCCTTTACCGAAAAATTTTTGTAAAGCTTACGTAAATCGGCGAATAGCTTATTATCAACTCCTTTTAGCTGAGGCAAAGGCAGCTCGCAAAGAGCAACAAAGTATTCAACCTCTACCATTACCCTGTAACGGATTAATGCTAGTTCAGAGAAGTAAGCATCGAGCTTATCGAGGCTATTTCTGTAACGGCCATCGATGGGGGATATAGCGGTTAAAAGACTTAGCTCCATAAAACAAATTATTTTTGGATGGCAAAGTTAACAATCATCAAACAACAATAAAGAAAAAACATTGCTCTGAAAGCTATTTTGTGTTATCGCCAGAAAAATAGAACTCGGAAAGTTGAAATATTACAACAGCTCAACGCTACTATGCTAGAGCTGGATATTATGCTTTTCGAGCCTCCTGTCGAGCGATTGACGTGTTATGTTGAGCAGCTGAGCTGCATCTGTTTTTACGTAGTTCGTGCTTTTAAGCGCTTTAATAATTGCCCGTTTTTCAATCTCATCCAAATCGAACACCTCCTCAACACCAGCCCCTTCAGGCTCTTCATCAGCAGGTTTTAACCCTGCAAACGTGAATTCGTTTAGGGTTAGCCTGTCACCATCGGCAAGAATTATGGCTCGCTCCACCATATTACGGAGTTCACGAACATTGCCAGGGAAGGGGTAGCTTAAAGCCGCAGAAATTACCTTGGAATCGACCCCAGAAATCTTTTTATTCATCCTTTTGCTTAAAGAATCGGTGTAGTATTTTAGCAGTACAGGAATATCCTCGGGACGTTCGCGTAGGGGCGGAATATATATTTCGAAAGAGTTTACTCTAAAATACAGGTCATTACGAAACTTATTCATCTCTATCAGGTCGGCGATATTCTGATTTGTTGCCGCTATAATCCGAACATCAATGGAGATATCGCTAACCGCTCCAAGTCGTCGTATCTTCCTCTCCTCCAACACCCTTAGCAGCTTACTTTGCATGTTGGGGTGCATATCAACAATCTCATCTAAGAAAAGGGAACCTCCATTAGCAATCTCGAACCACCCAGCCTTATCCTCGTTTGCACCAGTAAAGGCACCTTTTTTATGTCCAAAAAATTCGCTCTCGAAGAGGGTTTCGGGGATTGCGGAGCAGTTCACGGCATGAAAGTAGCTGTCGCGCCGCGAGCTAAGGTAATGGATACCCCTGGCCACCAATTCCTTGCCGGTACCGCTCTCGCCGGTAATAAGCACCGATGTATTGCTCACCTGCGCCACCTTGCGCATCAAATCTATGACCTGCTGAATGGATTTGCTAGTGCCAATGATCTCGTACCCAAAGTTATTCATTAGGTCTCTGGATAACAGCTCAAATGATTTATTCACCTCGTTTAGCTTATGGGCCAAATCGATGAAACGACGCGTGCGCTTAATGGCTGCCTTCATATCTAGCAACCTGAAGGGCTTTGGGAAGAACTCAACAGCCCCCATGCGCATGGCCTGAATCACGGCATCCATATCGCCATGGCCTGTAATCATTATAACCTCTATATGTGGGTACAGCTGCTTAACCTTTTCGAGCACAGCAAAACCATCCATCTCGGGCAGCCTAAGATCGAGGATTAAGACATCAACATGCAGCTTCTCTAGTATTTTGAATGCTTCCGAAGGTTTATCGGCCGCATTAACGGTAAAGGACTCGTTTTCGAGAAACTCGCGAATTTCATCTCGAAAAACCTTTTCATCGTCTAGAATAAGTATGCTTAGTGACTCCATAGCTATGATTTAGGAACTTTAACATCGAATTGGGTGTACTCCCCCTCCTTTGATTCAACGGTAATCTCGCCAAGAATATCCTTTACAAAGCCATAAGCTATGGCAAGACCTAGCCCTGTGCCCTTGTCAACCTTTTTGGTGGTGTAAAAAGGATCGAAGATCTTCTCCATATCCTTGGGTTTTATCCCCACACCGTTATCGCGTATTGAGATGCAAACAAAATTGGAGTTCTGCCACGTTGAGACCTCAATTCGTTTTACGTACGATTTATCGGCTACGGCGGCTTTCTCATCCACAGCAAATCGAGCGTTGCTGATAAGGTTTAGAACCACCTGCTCCATCTTAAACTTGTCGGCAATTACCTTTTCCAAAACGGGAGCTAGGTTTACCTCCAGGTCGATACTGTGGTTGGCAAACTGAGTACTCACCATAAGTAGTGTATTGTTAACCACCTCGTTGAGGCAGACCCGCTCAAACGAAGCGGGCTTGTTTGAACGCGAAAAGGTTCGGGTGTGCTCTATTATTCGTTTTATCCTATCAACATTTTCGAACATGAGGTTTACCTTATCCTTAAGGTACTCGTTGGAAAGGTTGTTGTCGGCTAATCGTATTAAAATATTGTCGAGCCCCATAGATAGGCCCCCAAGGGGTTGGTTTATTTCATGGGCAATTCCAGCCGCTAGGGTTCCCAGCGACTCTAGCTTTGATTTTTGGGCCAATAGCAGCTGCTGTTTCTCCTGCTTTTTGATCTCGAGAATCATGCGCTTCTCCAGGTTTTTGTTCATCTCCATAATCTTCTGCTCGGTCTCCTTTTGCTTGGCAAACTCCTTTTGCTTGGCATTGAAAAAGAAGATGAACAGCACCAGCAACGCAAACAGGAATAGGGCCAAGGCGATAAAAACCATACGCTGATATTGGGTTTTGGTCAGCTGTAGCTCTTGAATCTCGTTGTTCTGTCGAAGAATTTCATTCTCCCTTTCCTTCTGAGTAATTTCGTATAATATTTGCATCCTCGCCAGCTTCTGTCCACTCTCCTCACTATATATGGAATCGCGAAGTTCAGCCCAGAGCTTGTAGTAATCGAGGGCTTGCGAGAAGCGCCCCTCCTCCTCATACACCTGCGAGAGGTATCGGTACACTTCGGCAGCTGAGGTAGTAAGGTTCTCGCGGGTTGCAATTTCTAAGGCCTGATTAAGGTAATCGGTTGATGAAGGATAATCGCCAAAGGCACCGTAGCAACGCGAAATGTTAACAAGAGCAGTGACCTGTTCCTGTAACAAACCAACACTTTGGGCATACTGAAATGCTCTGTTAAAACTTGCAACGGCCTGTCGATACTGCTTCTTCTCGAAAAAAACATCCCCTATATCAATCAACACTTCAATCACTGGAATTGTATCGTTCTGCAGCTGGTAGTGGGCTAGCACCTTGTTGTAATAGATTAAGGCGCTATCGAGCTGCTCCAAAAGGTAAAGGGAAAAAGCTATCTGGAGGTTATCGGCCATCTGCTCATCAGTAAGATTAACATTGCTGCCAATGGCAGCGGCTTTACGAAACGCGAGCAAACTTTGTTCAAACTGTCCTAAATTTCGATACACTAATCCTATCTTTCGATAGGTTTCACTTTGTACCCGAAGATCGTCGGTGCTTAAGTAGGCCTCGTCGCCAAGAATTTCATTCACCTTGCTAAACTCTTGGTATGCACGGGTAAAGCTGTTCTGATTAAGATAAATATCGCCAAGTTGTCGATGTAAAGCTATCTGAAGGTCTCGATCGTTAATACTTTGTGCTATCCGAATTGCCCGCACCAAGTAGCTTGAGGCCATCTCGTAGTTTCGAACACTACTATAAATTTCAGATATCCCTTCGAGGGCTGTTATCTGTTCGCGGGTATAGCTAAATTTCTCGAAGTGGTTAAGCGCTCTATTGTAGTACCTTAAAGCATTTTCGGTGTGATTAGCATGAAAGCTCGATAGCCCCATGAGCAGCAGTGCTTGCCCCTCAAGAAGTTGGCTCCCCAGCCTTTTAGATAGGAATGCTGCCTCCAAACCAAGCTCTAACCCACGCTCTGGGTTGGAAGTTACATACATATTCCCCAGCTCAATTTTCACCCTTACTAGGTCTTCTCCTTGCACTTGGCTCATCCTCTGCTCAAGCAATTGAGCAGACTGCTGCGCCTCAAGAGTAATGGAACCAAGTGCAAACAGAAGAAGTAGTATATAACACATACAGAATGAGCTGTGATGATTGAAAAACTAATGAAAGACTAATTTAGAGATATTTTTTAACAACTAGGCAGACAGCATCCATAAGTTGTGAAAATAGTTGCTTGGAAACGCTTGCAGGAGTTGCTAGGTCAGCTAATTTCTCACTGAGATAATTCTAGAGGCAATACACTGTTGAAGTAATGATGCTGACACAGTGCTCGACCCAAGCATCGGTTGGCTGGCTGTAATTTGTCATCAACCTGAGTTCAACTGGAGGCTTAACACCATCGTAAGAGGGTTGTATGTATACTACTGGGAGTATCGACATACCCAAACCTGAGTAGAACCGAACTCTACGGCGGCTAACATCGTCGGTAGGTGGTTCCACCTCAAGCACAATGGGCTTTGCAAATATTTCCATTACCCTTTGCATAATCGTTTTGCCAAATCCCTTCCCCCGTTGGGTTGATGAAATGGCAAGGTGCTCGATAAAAACAAATTCTGCGAAAATCCAAAGTGAAAGAAATCCAATGACAGCTTTATTGGATCGAACCTGAAACATTTGGTTTTCGGACCTAACCAGCTGCTTTTCCAACTCGCTATATTCCCGTCGCTCGGACGCTGGGAAGCTACTCAGGTAAATCTCCCTTATCGTCTCAAGCTCATCACTAGAGGTTATTAAGTGCAACCCAATATCCATTAGTTTACCTGATTATCTAAAGAAAAAGCTCACGATATGTTATCCCAATGGGAATTTCCTTTCCACCAACCACTACATCGTGTCGATCAACGGCCTCAAGGTGCTTGAGAGATAGATTATGTAGGATTTGTGAATGCGAAAAAACTCCTCGCGAGGAAGCATAGCCAGCACGTTATTCATGGTTAGCAGCGACATCACCTTTCGCTCGCGGATTGCATTTACAAACAATTTAACATCACATAAAACAGAAAACCAGCCAGCCAAGAATCTATATATTTAAGCATAAAACCAGATAAAAATTACCGCAAATCCCATAAAATAGCAAACAATGAACAGAGTGGCAATATATATATTTTTCTCTTCGGGCTGGGTAAATATTGGCCATTTACAAGATTCTTAACTTGGACACAAACCTCAACAGCAATGGAATACAAGAGGCTATAATAATTGGCAAACACGAGTAGATTTAGAACAGCCTCATGTAAAGCCTGACATATGGAAAATCCTAAAACTCATCCCTGCCAAACTCACTACCACCCTTCTTGCTTTGCCCTTTCCAGTTCAAATCGTACGATATGGCCAGCTCGGCAATGGGGCCATACCAGTAGTAGTCGGTATCCTGATAGAATATCTGGGTTCCACTTGAATCGTAAGCTCGGGTATTGAGCTCGCGGGTATTGGAATTTAGAATATTCAATGCGCGTAGCGTGAAGTTCCACCCCTTGGCCTTGGCGGGCGAATACCTAAGCGCAGCATTTGCCAAATACTGCATCTCGTTTTGCCCTTGCGCAGTAACCTGCGCCGAGCGCATATCAAAATCGGCATTAAAGCTAAGCTCCCTACTGATCATCACATTCAGATTCCCCTTTAGGCTCCATGAAAGCGAACGGTTATCCTCCTGATATCCAAAAATATCGGCCTGTACATGGTAATCGAAAAGCGAGCCGCCTACAAACAGCTTAGCCTTGTCTCCAAGCTCCATATTGGCATTTAGCTCGGCTCCCAGGGCTGTTGTATTTCCCGAGTTTGTGAAGCTGCGAATTAGCACCAGCTCATCCTCGTATACGGTATTAACCCTAAACACCGCATTGTCGACCCCACGGTAAAAACCAATAAGGGTAAATCGCTGCTTAGCTATCGTTTTGCTGTACGATAGTTCCACATTGTTGATATACTCTGGCTTAAGGGCTGGGTCGCCCACTAGGTAAACCTCAAGGTGACGACGGAAGAGAAAAGGTGCCATATTCTTGATAGGCGCACGGCTAATCCTTCGGCTGGCGGCCAGCGAAACATTATCAGACTCGGAGATTAGGTATCCGATGTGTAAGCTCGGGAACCAATCGAGCTTCTGCTGAACATGCCTATCGGTTGTGGCCCTATCGAAAATGCTAAAGTAGTCGGGGTTATCAATATTCAACGCTTGATCGGTGTACTCCAATCGCAGTCCTGTCTTGTAGCTGAGGTTGCCAAGGCTACCGCTGTAATCAGCATACCCTGTGTAAATACCACGGGTTAAATCTATCCTATTCTCAAAATCGGTGTTTGCTCCCCAGGTATTGGTTGCAATATTCAATGTATCATAGTCAAGCCCACCGGCAATGGAAAAAAATTGGGGTTGCAACCCAATGCTAAGCGTTTGCCCATTATCGAACTCCTTACTAAAATCGGCAGAGAACCTAAAGCCATCCAGCGGGGTATTGTCCATCTGGTTGTAATGTAACAAGTGATTGCCAAGCAAGCCTGAGCTCGGGTTATAATCGATATTGGGATTATTAACGCTGTGGATAAGCACCGAATGCTCGTACAAACCCGAAAGCGTAAGCTTTGTAGTTTCGTCAAATTGGTAGGTGTAATCGGCATTAATGGTATGGAAAGTACCCTCACGAATGCCCTCGTTGGGGTTAAATATCCAATGCTCGTTGGTTGGCACTCCATCCACAGGATTCTTATCCCTATCGGCTGTAAAAATATTGTAAAGATATAGAGCCTTGCGACCCTCGGTTCGGGTTCCGTAGTAGTACGATGCCGACACCTGCGATTGCTCCGAAAGGTTGGCAT
>Ga0334900_1001810_pt1 | contig 21202 bp, 23 predicted proteins | sample GraSluR3_MG_2_FD_207231 | JGI IMG/M metagenome (GOLD analysis project Ga0334900, IMG submission 207231) | Sludge microbial communities from methane-producing bioreactor in Wageningen University, Netherlands - Granular Sludge_31_08-R3 | ecosystem: Engineered > Bioreactor > Anaerobic >...
AAAACTGAAAAGTTCCCCTTCCTGCAGAGTGTCATCTATGTGGGTCCGGAAAAACATCGGGGAATGTACAACACCAATGAACTCATGCTTCTGGGAAAACACGGAAATGAGGAAAAATTCCAAGAGATTAAGGCATCTGTTGACAATAATGAAGTGGTTAACATGCAATACACCTCTGGAACCACTGGATTCCCCAAAGGTGTGATGTTAACTCATCGAAACATCCTGAACAATGGATACTACATAGGCGAACGTCAGAGATTCACGGAAAAGGATAGATTATGTATTACAGTTCCTCTTTTCCATTGTTTCGGTATTGTACTTGCGGTTATGGCTACTTTCAGCCACGGGGCCACCATGGTGATGGTTGAGCTTTTCGACCCACTCCTAGTTCTGGCAGCAGTTCAAAAGGAACGATGCACCGCACTTTACGGAGTTCCTACCATGTTCATTGCTGAGTACAGTCACCCCATGTTTGAAATGTTCAACCTTTCCAGTCTGCGTACTGGAATCATGGCTGGTTCTACTCCCCCCATCGAAGCCATGAAAAGAGTGGTTAATGATATGAACATGACAGAGATAACCAGTGTTTATGGCCTGACAGAAGGTTCACCAGGATTCACCCAGACCAGTGTTGATGACCCCCTGGAAAAAAGAGTGGAAACCGTGGGTAAACCCTTACCAGAATGTGAAGTTAGAATTGTGGATCCAGATACTGGCAAAACCCTGGGACCCAACCAACCAGGTGAAATATGTTGTAAAGGGTACAATGTAATGAAAGGCTATTATAAAATGCCTGACAAGACCAAAGAAGTTATAGATGAAGATGGATGGCTCCACAGTGGGGATCTGGCAACCATAGATGAAGAAGGATATTACTCCATAGTTGGTCGCATAAAAGACATGATCATCCGTGGTGGAGAGAATATATACCCCCGTGAAATAGAGGAATTTTTGTACACCATGCCAGGAATCCTTGATGTTCAAGTGGTGGGAATCCCTGATGAAAAATACGGAGAAATTGTAGGAGCATTTATCATCCTGGAGGAAGGAGCACAACTCACTGAGGAAGATGTCCGGGATTATTCCATCACCAAGATCGCCCGATACAAAGTACCAAAACATGTTTTTATTGTGGATGAATTCCCACTCACTGCCAGTGGAAAGATACAGAAATTCATCCTCAGAGATCAGGCAGTGGAACTTGTAAAGGAAAAAATAAAAAAAGAAGAAAGTATTTAACTGATTCAAGGGGAAAAAGAAGTTTCAGGGAATCTATTATCTAATATCAAATATCATTTAGTATCAGATATCATCTAGTATCAGATTAAAAGAATAATTGGAGAATATAGATGTCACTATTAGCATTAGCCTATCCTCACCTCAATAGTAAAGACTATCAGTGGATTCAGGAATTTCGGGAAGAAAATGATGAACTTTACTATAGAGTGATGGAACCCCATTTTACCCTGGTTTTTCCAGTATTCAACCAGCGACCAGAAACATTTATAGAAGAAATTAAAAGACGTGCTGCAGATCATAAGAAGATAAATTTCACCTTAAGATGTGCGGTTATTGATAAAGATGCATTCACACCTTACTGGCATGTTTTCCTGGTGCCTGATGAAGGTTACAGCCACTTGATAAAACTCCATGATAATCTCTATTCTGGGAAACTGGCTGATGAACTACGCCTAAGCCTCCCATTCATCCCACATATTGTAATCGGTAATTCTGTGGAGAAATGGACCTGCAAAGAACTGGTTGATCAGATTAACTATTCAAATATGGAAATAACCGGAACCATAGAAGAATTAGATGTGGTGGAATACCATGAAGAAAGAGTGGAAACCCTGGAAAAGATAAAATTACCCTTATAAGTTATCCTTATCCATGTTTACTAAAAGAATTTCATATTAATTTAGTCACTTTCGCATTTCTCTCACCGTAACTCATAAATTTCAAATATGATGACTCCTAATCTATATTGCACATGAATTATTATTATTGAATAATGTTTTTTCACTCGTGACATAATTTAGAATAACATTTTTTTAGTTAAATAAACCAGAACATGAAAGGTTAAAATGATAATCCTAAGACGTAAAAAGAAGATAATAGAATTATTTCCCATTGGAAGTTCTAAAGGAGCTTTAAACAATAGGAGAAAACCTTTCTTTTATGGTTATATTAAGTTGCGTCGGATGGATGGTCAGTTAAAGATTCATAAATTCATAGTAAAGAAGGATAAAGAAATAATATTACCTCCCAGTGAAGTAATTAAAATCCTCAGAAAACAAAATGTTTTTTTAGTGGGATCAGACCAGGATACAGAGGAATTACTCCATTCCCTAAATATAAACTATAAACACACACTTATCTGTAGACACTGCACCTTTTCTGGTTTCATCACCATCATTCAAAAGGAAAAATCATATCTTTATCATGGAGATTATATCTGTCGTTTATGTGCAGAAGATGAGATAAAACGGGAACTAAAAGCTCATTCATTTGATCTAAGCACATTTCCCCGATTCAAAAGAATGTTAGATGAGACTGGGGACCTGAACAGGGTTTTAAGTGTTTTCAACCCCCGTTTTGATCCTCTAAAAAATGAGGAACTCACCTTATATGATAAAATAACCACCAAAGGTGGTTTTGACCTTCCTAAAATCAGGATAAATGATCTTAAAATCTCCAATGAGTTTAAAAAGTCCCTGAAAACCCAGGCAACCCATTTACTCCCAGTACAAGTTCTGGCTCTCCAGGCTGGACTGTTGGAAGGTGAAAATCTCCTGGTAGTTTCAGCCACTGCCAGTGGAAAAACACTCATAGGAGAGATAGCAGGCATACCCCGCACCCTTGAAGGTGGCAAATTCCTATTTTTAACTCCGTTAGTGGCTTTAGCCAACCAAAAATACCGGGATTTCAAGAAAAGATACCAAAAAATGGGTTTAAATGTTTCTATAAGAGTAGGTATGAGCAGGATAAGGGCTAAAGAAGAACTCACCCTTCCTGAAGAGAAGATAGAATCAGCAGATATAGTGGTGGGAACTTACGAAGGTCTAGATTTCCTCCTCCGCGCTGGAAGATCCTCTGAGCTGGGTGATCTTTCCACAGTGGTGGTGGATGAGATCCATATGCTGGGAGATGAAGAACGAGGACCCCGCCTCAGAGGCCTGATTCACCGCCTGAAAATTCTTTTCCCGACTTTACAGGTAATTGGACTTTCAGCCACTGTTAAAAACCCTAAGGAGATCGCCACAGAATTTGGTATGAAACTGGTTGAATACCCCCTGCGCCCAGTTCCCCTGGAGCGACACCTGATATTTGTCCGCACAGAAGAGGAAAAAAATCATCTACTGGTACAACTGGCCCGTGCAGAATACCAAAACCGATCTATGAAAGGATACCATGGTCAGAGTATTATCTTCACCAACTCACGCCGTAAAACCCACACCATAGCAGATTACATGGCTCGCAGAGGAGTTAAAGCAGCAGCCTACCATGCAGGATTATCCTATGCTAAGAAAAACCGGATAGAGAAAGAGTTCGCCCAGCAGAAATTAGGTGCAGTGGTAACCACAGCTGCCCTGGCTGCAGGTGTTGATTTTCCTGCTTCACAGGTTTTGTTTGAAAGTTTAAACATGGGAAACAAGCGATTAACTCCTAACGAATTTTCACAGATGTTGGGAAGGGCAGGCAGGCCCACTTATCATGATCAGGGAAAGGTGTACCTGTTGCCTGAAGTTGGAAGGAGTTATGGTGATGAAACCGAGGAAATGCAGGCCATGGAACTTTTGGCTAGTGATGTGGAAGCAGTGAATGTTACCTACTCTGAGGACAGTCAGGTGGAACAGTTCCTGGCAGATATCTGTGCAGGAAGGGTGGAAACCTTCTCGCAAATCAGGGAAGATTATAAAAATGAGGAATTACCCCTAGAATTTGATGAAGCCTTTAATATAATGGTTGATCAGGGCCTGGTAGGTGAGAGGGCGGGTAAAGTCACACCCACATCCTATGGGCGGGCAGTTTCGGTGTCCTTTTTAGCCTATCCCTTAGGTGACTATGTTCGCAGAAACCTGGGCAGGGTGCATCCTATGGATATGGCTTTAAAGCTGGAGCCCTTTGATAATGCTTACCTTTCTAACAGGGTAACTACTCATATTGGCCGTGTTCTCAAGATTAACATGTCCAGTCGATTATTTGCAGATAGCACTCTGGATATTCTCAGCTCTGGCCAGGCCATGGCCAAACTTGATGCCAACTTCAGGGAGAAGATAATGAAACTCCAGATGGACTTCTACACTTGTCGCTGTAAAGACAGACCCTTTTGTGGCTGTTTCCAGAGGGAGCTTTCCCGGAAAATAATTAAAATGAGACTCAACCGAAGAGATCCTGTGGATATCAGCAGAAAATTGCTGCGAGATTATGAGATACACGCCTATGCAGGGGATATTTTCAGCTGGCTGGACTCCCTTATTCGGATGTTGGAAGCTATACGTAGAATAGCCAATGCTTTTGGAAAGAAAAAAGTGGTAGGGATGTGTAACCAGTTGATACGGGAGATTGAAAACTAATGCTTCAGTTTAAAATGGAAACAGAACCATTTCCATTTTATTAATTAATAATCCATTTTATTCAATGATTACTCATGATCCTTGGGTTCAGGTTCCTTAAATTTATTTTCATGAATTTTATTTAGATAGTATCTGGAATAAATTGCCCCTAAAGGATTATGGGCGAGTACTCTATCTTTCACAGCCAGGGTGGTTACCGGTGCCTTGGAATGTTGGGTAAATAGTAGGTCATGTCCTATACAAAGTCCAATTATAATATTAAGATCAGTATTCTTCTCATTAAGAACTGATGCCTGGCCAAGGGGGTTACACATGGACTCGTAACGGTTGGGATCTATTTGTTCCAAGTCAAAGTCTGCTTTATCAGTGCCACATATTTTACAACAAGCAGAATACACCTTAAAATGTTGCTTAAAGATGGAATAAATTTCACGGGCCTCTTTTTCCAAACCCACACAGAATGCCAGCCCTATCCTTTCATAATTCATCATTTGGGAAAACAGAATTATTTCCTCAATACGGGTTTTTTCCATATAATATCTGGCTTCGATAGAGGCAGCTATTTTCATTACCTCAATCTCATGATCATTGTAAAGATTTTTTATTTCTCCTTCAATTTCAAGACAGTCTTTCCCATTATAACACTCTTTTTTCAAGCAACGAGCACAATTCAACATATCCCTCCTTATTTAGTAATCCGAGAAGTTTCATTCTCCTCATGGAAAATAATCATTATCTTACTTCTATCTTTACCTAAGACATGTGATCATTATGTCCTTTATATCAGATATAAAACATGTAAGAATAAGCTTTGTTATGGAAAGGCACATGGAATATTCTTAATTTTAATTACATAATATTAGACTTAAACTAAAACTAATTAATATACTGGGAATTTTTGATCTGGTAACTCATCTAGTACATCATTAATGTAAACTTTAAATGGAGGAAGATAAAATTAAAAATCAGGGTACTATAATACAGCCATCACGGTGATATGAAGGGTTGGAGAAATGATGATGTTATTCTTTTTAAAGGAGTGATTGAATTGGGTTATATGGTATGTTATTCATGTGGAGGTTACTACCAACTTAAACCTGGAGAATCATCTTATAAGTACAAAAAATGCTGTTGCGGTGGTAAACTAAAGTATTATGATGAAATAGAACTGCCAAATTCGAAAAATGAGAACGAAGTGGGTGTTTGGATAAAGAAGATCAAACCCCAAGGATATAAAGAAAATGGAGAAGAAGTTTTACGCGAAAAAATTAAACTATCCTATGTATTAAATCATCTGAAGGAATGAATTATTTTTATCTATTTCTAAAAAACAAGTAAACCTGGTTTAATTTGGATTAAAACTCCACTTGGGGAACATCTTCTGCACCCTTTTCATGTTGGAAATATTCTGCTTCTTCAAAATTGAATAAGTTGGCCATTATATTACTGGGAAACACTTCACGTTTATTGTTGTAGGTTAAAACTATCTCATTATAGTACTCTCTGTACTGGGCAATTTTATCCTCGGTTTCCTTTAGTTGTTCCTGCAGATCCAGAAAATTTGTATCTGCCTTTAGTTCAGGATAATTTTCTGCAACTGCGAATAAACTTTTAAGGCTATCCGTCAGAATATTATCTGCCTTTTCATTTTCTTTAACAGTTTCAGCGTTCTGTAGATGGGAACGTGCTTCTGTAACCTCCTTTAAAGTGGTTTTTTCATGTTTAGCATAGCCTTTTACAGTTTCAACCAGGTTATAGATTAGATCCGTTCTTCTTTCCAGCTGAACATTTATCTGTGCCCAGGCACTTTCTACTCCATTTTGAAGTTTTATTAAACTGTTATATGTACCAACGATCAGAGCCACAAATATGATAATAATTAAAATAACCAGTCCAAATCCAATTAAGTTCCACATCACAAGCACCATTTAAAAACGTTTAACCATTTACGGGTTTTTATTAAGTATTAATCCAATGATGCGATGTTTTATTTAAATCTTTAGATTAAGGTTTCAAAAAATAATCTAAAATCATCTACAAATTGACACTAAAAATAAGTCTTAGCATAATGAGTTATAAGAGAATATTAACAAGGAAACATTGTTTAAATTTAATCATCACATTAATATTCCTCTAAATCTGTAATAAAAGGAAGAAAATGGCAAATAAGGTAAAAAAAATGAGGTAATTAATTACCGAATTTACCATTGCTCCATCATATAGTATCCCAAACTCAGCATATATATTTTTTGAAAAGCATCAGATTATTACTTTTCCACCATAAGATGGGTGGTAATGGTTGGTTTAAAATAAGGTTATAAATTTTTATTTCTTGTTATAATGGCCCGAAAATTGATGTTTAATCAAAAAGAGTATAATGAAAAGTAATAATGGGCCCGCTGGGATTCGAACCCAGGACCTCACGGTTATCAGCCGTGCGCTCTACCGCCTAAGCCACGGGCCCCCTAAATTTTCTCACGTCTTTTAGAACAAGAATCTAAATGAATAAATTCAAAAACTGCAGGGGTAGATGCATGATTTAGAGTTCATCCTATATAATCCTTTGGATGCCCGGTGGATTATTCACCCCAATTTTGATATAAACTGAATCAAAATCTGCTAAATATTATTATTCACCCCTTTTTCTCATTCATTTATCACTAACCTACTTCATTACCTATTCCCGTTGATTCTGTACCAATTATTATTCTATTATATTAATTCCCAGTAATACTTCCAGTTCTTTTAGACAAATTTCAAAATTATCATTATTTAATATGGCTAGATTACAGCCTAAAATTGAGGATATACTGCTCATGGTGAACCTTAAAATCTGCATATGATTTTTAAGGGATTCCCTTCTTTCAATAAACCTCTCTTTTAATAGGTCTGAACTTCTTCTTTGCAGAATATTTTCATAGGATGATTCAATGATGATGATGATATCCGGAGGTAATATTTTAAAAGGTAGAGAAATAAGATAGCCTTCTACAGGACTATCCACTCCATGAAGATCCAGAAGAACATTTTTTTCATCTTTAATCTGGAGTGCAGCCTGTTTCCAGATAGTATGTTGAATTGAAATATCTAAAAGAAACATTTCCGGGAGATTTGTGGCCAATTCCATTTTTTGAGCTATTTCCAGCATTAGCTCCCCATAGTTAATATGCTGGTAGTTTGAATTAAGGGAGGAGGCTCTGCATAGTGAGGTTTTACCTACTCCAGGAATTCCCACTACAGCAACCCGCTCCCAGGGCTTCATTGTTAACACATCTTGGGAAAAGTGTTAATTTTAAAATAAATTTATAAAATATTATTTGTTAACCATTTCATTGATGGCGTCGGCCATCATATGTCCCTCAATGGTAATTTCTGCCTTGTCAATTCCTTCTACTTTTTCTGCAAACACACGAGCCTGCATAGCCATGTTGGCTGCACTCATACAACCAGGGTTAGTGGGTTTAATAACAATTTTAGCGGTTTTTTCCTTTTCATCAATCTGAATGTCTGATACAAGCCCCATTTCCACGATACTGATGCCCATGTGAGGGTCAGCCACTTGACTAAGAGCTTCCTTAACTTTTCCTACTAATTCTTCACTCATAAATATACCTCAAAATTGATTTTTATTTGTTTCACACCTTTTAGTGTGGTTATAATGTATAATTACCTGAAAAAACATTCAATATACATTAAATAAAGGTACTTTTTTATTTCCTTATTAGTTCTATTTAAATATATTTATAAAAATTAAGGATAATAACTTAACGCAATCGATGTCTTACCCGCACAGCAACGCCTTTTTCTCCTTTTTTCATTTCTTCACCAGACATAATGGCCTTTCCAACACCTACAACTTCTCCTTTACGGGTTATAACCACTTCATCCCTGGGGAGTATTCCTGGATATGCATCTATAACTCCCGGTGCGAAAAGGGTGTTAGTCTGAAGAGCAAAATCGATTTCCACCCAGTTTACACCAATATCGTTCAACAGGACCCCTCCCTTAAGGTTCAGACTGTAAAGCCCGTTTTCATGATGTAAAACTGCGATCTGTTCCTCACCCTCCATTAACCTCCGGTCAAATCTTCCCCGTAACTTATAATCATCAGGTATTAGATGATCAGCTTCTATGGTGTTAAATTGGTAGCGTGCTATTGACCTGAGCATATGGAGTTGCCTCACATGGCTTTTAAGCTTACTATATTTTCTAACAGCCTCTTTAAGGTTCTTCATAGATTCAGAGGATATAGTTCGACCATCTTTACAGGTAAATGTGGCCTGGGGCAAGTATTCCTGACAGACTGTCAGGTAACCATGGGCCACATGGGCTATGACTTCTTTATCACCAACATATTCCCTTAAACATTCTCCTGTAAGATCAATCTCTTCAGTTGACCAGTCACCCACTGTGGAAACATCATAAGACTGAATAGGATAGGTGTGTTCCATTTCCCGAGGACAAACTCCAAAAGGAGAGGTTAAAATAGCTTCTTGCAGGCCTTTGGTAGCCTGGGTGAAGATTCTATGGGACTTACTTGATGAATAGGGTTTGCGCATGCTGCAAGGTAAGACCACCACCACTTCCCCCATAGGATCCAAAAGTTTCATCCTTTCCCTCCAGCGACGGGCTTCTGGACGATTAAGTGAAGTTTCAGTGGTGCAAAGTACTTTGATCATTATTTCATCCTTAAATTTCCTTTTTATTTCATTTGTATTCTATTAAATTCTGCTTAAGCTTAATATTTCCATGGCAGTGGGGTACTGGTTTTATGTTTTTGTTCTTGAGATCCTGAATTAAGATCTTCACTTTCACCTGTTTTATTTGTTTATCTTCTCTTCCAGTGGGCACTTAACACTAATATCTTAGTCTTTCCTTGAATGTTTTTCTTTTTATTCTTTTTATTATCATTTCAAATTATGACTCGCTTTCTATTATATATCTCGAAAAGTTCAATATAATTGTTCATGGATGAATATAAGATAAACCGCCCGGAGGAAATCAGAAATTTCGTGGCTACCCAGTCTTACCACCATCTCCTGGAAGTATTCCAGGAACTATCTAATGGAAATGGGCATATTATCCATGTTATGGGAGCCCCTGGGACTGGTAAATCAATTAACATCTACTCTGCCATAAAAGAACTTGAATTAAATGTTTATGAAATTAAATTAATCCTTCCGTTTTCAGATATAAATTCTAAAGACGTTTTCCGATTGATGATGGAATCCATCAGGGAAGATCTTAAACTCAGTCCCTCAGAGGACATCCTCTCTTATCTAGGGAAATTCGATGCAGTACTATTTGCTGACCAATTCCATGACTCGCAGTTAATTTTCGAGGATAAAGTGGGTTTTAGCCAGTGGACAGATTATAAGGGTTTTCAATCTTTAAATTTTTATTTAATATGCATATATAAATATTTAAAACATAAAAATGGCTTTAAGGATATAAACATGGTTCTGCAGACTGCATGGAGAGTGAGGAGAGGTGGCAAAAAAAAGGATCTTTTCACTGATATGGGTATAGTATCCTTGTTGGCTAAGACTATGGTGGATGTTCCCTTTGAAGTGGTGGAAATAAGTTACTCTGAAGAGGAAACCATAAATATTGTAAAGAGCCATTTAACTGATGCTGACGTTGATACCATTAAAAAATATATGAAAAGATATGGCAATAAACCTCGTTTTATATGTCAAGCCCTTAAAACAGGCAGGTAACCTAAAACTGGCTTCAGATTCCAGGTGTTTATGGTTTAAATCATACAGTTCCCCTATAATGTGAGGATAACCATAGGAAGTTAAATAAAATAACAATAAAACCTAATGGAGTTAAAATGCTAAAAACGTTACTCAAATCCACTCGTATAACATGGGCTTCAAAAAATGTCAACATGTACTTGTTGGCACTTACATATGCATATTTTTTGCAAAAACCCATTAACAATCCTTTTGAGATACTGGGGGGGCTGGTTTTGGTGTCTGCTCTTTGGGGGGCTCTCTATACTCTTAACGACCTGACAGATTTAGAGGTAGATCGATTCGATCGGATGAAACAACAGCGAGCTTTCATCCAGAATAAGGTAAATAAAGAATTCGTACTCTTATTTGTAGCTATAGTAACCTCAATAGTGTTTTTAGTATCATCTACAACTCTTCCCACAGCTTTCACAATCATATTGGTCATGATGCTCGTCAATCAGTTGATCTACACTGTTCCACCCATCCGACTGAAAGAAACCCCACTGGCTCCATTCTTCAGTACAGCTACAAATTCGGTGTTACGTCTGGCTTCATGTGCTGTACTTCTGGGTGATATTTTCCTGGTGCCGTTGAGTGTGTATTTATTCATGTATCTGGCAGGTATGGGAACTTACCTCATGTACAAATCACGCTCCAGAGATGCCAGTATGGTGGGAGTCCTGGGAAGTTCAGTACTTTTATACACCATATACACTGGTTATATGAACATAATACAGTTTGCAGTGGCAATTTTACCATCATTCCTTGCAGCAATCCCATTATATCTTTCTTTATTCACTAAAAAGGATGACATGTTTCATCTGGCAGATATCCTATACCACCAGGTAGCAATGGTGTTTTTCTTCCTGTGTGTCCTGATAATTATATTTTAAGTGTTCCATTTAAGTTTATAATAAGTTTAAGCTTAATCATAAGTTATGTCAAGTATTGATTTGGAACAATAAACAGTCAGTTAATTGAATAAAAGAGAACTAAAAAAGGATTTTAAAAAAATTGGGAGTTAAAAGAAATTTAAAATAAAAAATTAAACTTCTAAAACAACTTACCCAATTTTAAAAGGGCTTTTGGTGAGATTTTAACCAGTTTTCTTACCATTTCGGCAGTGTTAATAGTTTCAAAGTCACTGTCCTGGAAAGCCTCAGCAATAGTGTCTAATTCTTCATCAGAAAGGCTTAAAAGGTAATCTTTGGCCTTTAAATATTTCTTGAACGATTCTCCCAGTTCTTCTTCACAGAGCTTTTCGTATATTTTAAGATTTTTCTGGGAATAATCCCCATCAGACACTGCCTGAGCAGCTATCTGAGCAGCTATACGGCCACCCATCATACCACTGATGATACCTCCACCAGTGAGGGGGTTAACCATCCCTGCAGCATCTCCAGTGACCAGAACATTATCTGTAACCTTTTTCTTGAGTAATCCACCCACTGGATCACCACCAATATTTAGTTCCACTGGTTGAGCATTTTTAGTGGCAGGATTATTCTCCACAAACTTTAAAAGATGTTCATAGGCACTTTTATCAGTTATGGTGGTTAATACACCCAGACCAACATTGGCTATGTCATCTCCTTTAGGGAATATCCAAGCATAACCTCCAGGAGCCACACTACCAAAATGGAATTCTATACAGTCTGGTTCTGCCATTTGAACTCCTGCCATCTCGAATTGAGCACAAGATTCCATAATTTTAGGTTTAAGTGCAGTTTTAAGTCCAGCCCATCTTCCCACCCTGGATTCAGGGCCGTCAGCAGCTATCACAATTTTGGTTTTGATTTCAAGTTCCTGGCCCATGCTCTCGGCAGTGACCACAACCTGATCATCCTCCCTTCGCATGCCCGTAGCCAGAGTTTTAACCATGATCTTAGCACCAGCACGACCAGCATCCATAGCCATGTACTTATCAAAAATCTTACGCTCCAGAATGTACCCTGCTTCTGGAAGTTTAACTTTATCTTCAGTTAGGTTCACTGCAGTACCATTAGGTGAAACCATTCGTACTCCAGTGGCTTCTTTAGCAATCCAACGTTCCGAGGGTTTTATTCCTAACTTTTCAACACCTTCTTTGGATACACCCTCTGCACATCTTTTAGGGGCTCCTATTTCTGATTTTTTATCCATTACAATTACACTAACACCAGCCAGAGCAGCGTGTTTAGCTGCAGTTGAACCTGCAGGACCAGCACCTATAACTAGAATATCAGTTTCCATCATCTAATCATCCCTTTTTTCCAGGGCCTGCACTGGACACACCTGGATACATATTTTGCAATCTTTACATTCTTCTTCATTAAAATTTAATCTGGTTTCCCGTACTTCGATGAGATTACGGGGACAGACACCAGCACATTCCCCACAATACATGCACCATTCTTTGACTATCATATTATCAATCCTATATTCCTATTCTCTCAAAATTAAATTATTAAATTTTGCTTGAATTAGTTGTAAAAACTAATATTATTATCAAACCTTTTTCTTTCTTACTTATTAGTTTTACTTTTTTAAAACATTCAATGTTCAGTAAATATGGTCTTTTTTTTAGTTGATAGATTACAATTAATTGATCGCATTACAATTAATTCAATTTTAGAATCAATATTGTAAAAAAGAGTAGTAAAATAATTTAATAAAACAATATTAGGGTAATCATTAAGCAGTAGTGTTTCCACTCTCTTCAGAATCATCACTTTCCTCTTCTGTCTGATCATTACTGGTTGATTGAGTATTAGATGTACGATAAGTAGTTCTTTGAGTAGTGGTTGAAGTGGATGTTTCTTCCGCTGATTCTTGGGGAGTGCTTTGATTGGTTTCAACTGTAGATAGGGTGGATGTATTTTGGGGTGTTTGATTATCGGATATTTGTTCTGGAGTTGGTGACTCAGCTGGACTGAAACCCATTCCTACCACTGATCCAGCAATTACTCCTACCAGTAAAATAGGTATAATTATCAAATCTTTCCCAATCATCAAATCCCCTCTTTTATTTTATCTAATAATTATTATATTTATATTTTTTCTGGGTTTTCAGGTGTTCAGACCTGAATAATCTCCTCATATCTATAAAACTTTCAATTAAATAAAGAGTCATTATTTGTAAGTTCTCTTTGGTCTTTAGGAGATAATTCATAAAGCTATGAGATAATTCATAAAACAAATTTCATAGAATCTCATCAAAAAAATATTTCATTAAAAAATATGTCACTTAATATAAGCATAATTTTAGAAAATAGAATTAGTTTAGAAAATAGAATTATTTTGCTTAATTAACCTACAACAATAAACGTGAAGTGAAATTAGAGTCATATTAATCAATTATATTAATATGAAACCACTAATTAATTGGTCACCTTGCTTTCCCATCCCTGCAGAAATAACCTGGTGGTTCACCACTGAATAAATTATTCTCTTTCCATACCATGCATTTATCACACTGGCATTCTTGAAGTGAGTCTAGGTCAGTTATAGTTGCTTTTTCCTCTGCACAGTATAATGCAGGGATTCTCTCTTCTTCAATCATTATCCGGGAGTCCAGATCATCCTGTGAGATCTCCTGTATTATTTTCATCTTATCCAGAACACATCTGGATTTATTCTGCACTGGACAACAGTCACAGAGACATTTTTTAAGGTTTTCCAAATTGAACTCAACTTCCACTTGAAACTCCTCCTTACCCTCAAATTCGCTACTTACTATTAATTATAGTATCTCCATCTTTAATATCTTTAATAAATCATGGAAGATGATTTTCAATTTTTTTTAACAAGGAGTAGATAATATTCAAATAAACCCCATAATCAAGGCTAATATTAAGAAATTCCTTGTTTAAGTATTATTCAAATATTATTCAGGAGTTAAAAAAAATAGTATTCTTTAAAAAAAGGATTAAAAAAAATTCAAGATTAAAGAATGATGCAATGGAATGATATTCCATTATCAATTTTCATCTTTCTCTTTTTTCTCATCTTCAGGAGATTTGAACACATAACCACACTTACTGCATGTAAGAGATTGAGTTGTGCCAAAAGCATGATGTTCAGCATCCAATCTTCGTTTAAGGGTTTTATCCTTACATCCGCACTCAGGACACTTTTCGTTAAGTTTTCCTAAATTCATATCTATCTCCCACTTAATCCATTATTTATAGTTTAATTCTTTATTATTTTATATTAAATCAAAAGTTTCGAAATTATGATGATTACAACCTACTGAACCAATTAAATTTTGATTTTCATCCGGAGGTACTGGTAGTAGTGGTATTCTGACTAGTAGTGTTGCTACTGCTGTTTTGAGGGACATCATCATTGGATGTGGTATCAGAGGATGGTTGTTGAGTTTGACTTGTTTGACTGGCTTGTGCCTGATCTGTTAAATTATTATATTTTAGGAATGAATACTTGCTGGAATTATTACTGGAATTATTACCTGAATTGTCAAGATCAGCGAAGTAACCGAGGGCAGCTACCCCTAATATCAATAGAACGCCTATGATTACAGGTGTACTTCTTTTCATGTTCTCATCTCTTAAACTCTACTCTCATTTTTTTTATATACATCACATTATTTTTATTAAATTTTTCTCATAACAATTTACTTTATTAAGTTAGTTAAATACGTGGTATCTATAAGTTAAGAAGGTTTAAGCATTATAGCCATCACACCTTTCTTTGTTTTTTCATCCATACCAGAAGAATCAGGGATCATGCCCATACTGGATCCTAACATCTCTTTAGTGGCCCTTGTGGTTATTTCTTTAAATATCATTTTATAGGCAGTACAATGGGGATCTACTCCATTAATTTCGGCTTTACCAGTTTTTGCATTGATTTTAAGTGCATTGTAGGGACACCCACCTCTACAGAATTTGATGTAATTGCATTTTTTACATTCAGAATCAACATAATCTTTAAAGTCATGAAGAAGTTTCCAAGCTTCAGACTGAGCGAGATCCTCCATGCTGGGATGGTCCCGTACATTACCCATAACATATTCTGGCATTCCCACAAAGCGGTAGCAGGGATAAATACTACCATCTGGACCCACAGCAAAAGTGTCCCCCATACAATCCACAAAGGTACATACCACACCTCTGCGGATGAACACACATTTACAGAGGTGGTCAATGTTTTTAACCTCTATTCGATCCATGTTTTCCAGGTACTGATCCAGGAGATAGATCAACAGTTCTCCATATTCTTCAGGGGACAAAGCCCATTTTTCAGGGTTATCATCCTTCAGTGAGGGTAAAGCCGGGTGTAACTTAAGGTTCAAACCATTCTCCAGGAAGAAATTAAAAATATCATCCTTATACTGAATGGAGTAAGATGTGAAAGTGGATATGAAACTAACCTGCAGATCATGGGCTTTTGCAATTTCATACCCCTGCATGGTCCTTTGATAGTAACCTTCTCCCCTCTGTAAGTCATTAAGCTCTTCTGGACCGTCCAAACTGGAACCAAGGGGGATTTCATATTCTTTGAATAGCTCTGCCATTTGGGGGGTGAGGTTCCATAGATTGGTCTGCAGAGCGAAAGCTGGTTTAAGATGGGCTAAACCATTTGCTAAAAGTGGCAAAGATTCCTTATAAAACTCATATCCTGCGAGTAAAGGTTCTCCCCCATGAAAAGTGAAGGTAACTGGTTCTTTACGGAAGTCCTTAAGCCATTCTACTACTTCTTTAATAATTTTAACATCCATCACTGGGGAACTTTCCTCAGAACTCCAGCAATATTCACAGTTAGAAGGACATCCTAGGGTAGGAACCAGCATCACATGAAAAGCCATAAAAATTCACCTTCGTATGTACAAGAAATCTTTTTTTAAGGATTTAAGGTAACATAATTTATTTTCATAAGTAATTTTTTTAACCAATATTCTAACTCAATATATAATATTTTAACTAATAATTTAGTAGAGTTCATCTTTTTTATATCTTGTCCCTTTTATATACTCATAACCTGTAAATATGATGGGTTAGTAATTTCACTGGTTAAATGGGTCGAATTAAAATCTAATCATTACTAAATCCTTGGAAAAAACCCATAATTCACTTTTTGAACTGTAAATCGAATACTCCCAATCCTCTTTTTGACATTCCCCATTGATCTTTCCAAGAATTATCTTTAAAAACAAACTCATTCGGCATGATTAACTAATTCAAGAGATGATAATGGTTTTATTAATTAAATGAGAATAAAAAGGTTAAAAAGAAGAAAATTCAGGTTCAGGGGTTTTTAAATTCAGGATATCATATGATATTCTGGGTAAAAGATAGAGAAATAATAGAATAGGGGGTTAGTGTATATTCCTATTCAACATGAAACTGTAATTGTTTGAGACAGGAATATCTTCCGTTGTAACGTACAAATTTCACTGTTTATTCTTGTCCACTGGCAGTGGTGGTGAGTTTAACGTGTTCTACACCTTTGAGTCTCATGATTTTTTCGGTGAGGTTTCGGATTTCTTTAGCATCTCCTTTGACTATTACCACTTCGAGACAGTTCTTTTCAGACATATGGAGGTGCATGGTGGCATTTATGTAGTCCCGGAATTGGTGCTGGATATCGGTAATATCCTCCATTACTCCAGTGTAATGATGATTGTAGATAACAGCCACTATCCCCACCCGATCGCCTTCCATATCTTTCATCCATTGGTAGCGTACGATGTAATCCTTAAGGGCATCTCTGATACCTTTAGATCTTGAATTATATCCTCTATCCTTCAAAACTTCATCAAACTCGTTTAACAATTTTTTCGGCAACGACATACTTATTCTCATCATAATCCCACCTGATTAATATACTCGTTATAACTATTATTAATTTATTAAGTAATAAATATTTCCCTCAGAGAACAAAAATTATTATTAATCTACTAGTAGTCTTTACATATTATTTTACTTGAAGTTGCCTTTATACAGTTATACTTTTATTAAAAAAATTAAAAATCATTATTGTTTTGTTTTAATCAGTTTTTAAATATATGGAGTATGTAAGGATCGTTATTTATTTTATTTAATAAATTTTTTTAGAGACATAATCACCAAGGTTAATACTTGGAGATGATCATTTTTACACATTGATTCATTTCAATCTTTTTTAAAATCTTAACCTTCTTCTAATCATTCTTCTAATATTATTTATAGTGGAATGAACACATTAGTTAGTATGGTGATGGGGTTCGCCTTTAACCGCTTATTTTTAAGCTGATGACTCCTATAAAAAATTAAAGAGGAAGAAGCTAATGTTATCTAAAATAACTCTGTTAATCAGTTTGCTTGATGAATATCATAATCTAGGTGGTCTTTTTCATCTGTTTACAATTGATTTAATTCAAATTTTAAAAAAGAACATCTTGACTGTCTTTGGATTATCCATTTACCCAAATCTGTTTTAGGAGGGTTTTGAAAATGGAATTTCAATATGTTGCTTTCAGTGTAGCCCTTATCATATTACTGGGATTATTATTCAGCAAATTATTCAACAAGATTAAATTACCCGGATTACTGGGTATGCTTATTCTAGGAATCATTATAGGACCTTATGGTTTGAATTTGATTGACAATGCTATTTTAAGCATATCTAGCGATTTACGGGCAATTGCCCTTATTATTATTCTTTTAAGGGCAGGTTTTGGTATACACATGGAAAGTTTACGTAAAGTTGGTATTTCTGCTGTTAAAATGAGTTTCATTCCAGATTTACTGGAAGGATTCACGGTAATGTTCGTAGCCCACTATTTTTTAGGTTTGCCCCTTATAGAAGCGGGAATGTTAGGGTTTATCATCGCAGCAGTTTCCCCTGCAGTTATAGTACCCCAAATGCTTTCATTTATAAAAAGGAGAATGGGGACCAAAAAAGGCATCCCACTTATCATTCTAACTGGTGCCTCTGTAGATGATGTAGTTGCCATCACCCTGTTTTCAATATTTTTAGGTCTCTACGGGGGACAACAGATAAATTATTTAATGGTTGCCCTAAGTATACCGCTCCAATTTGTGCTTGGAATCTTATTTGGATTGGTAATTGCAGTTGTCCTAATATATGTTTTCAAACACTTCAACATCCGCAACACCGAGAAAACACTGATCATTCTTGCATCAGCTATTTTATTAAAGAATATGGGTGATGCTTTGAGCAGTATCATACCCATTGCTGCTCTGGTAGGGGTGATGGTCATTGGATTTGTGATCCTGGAGAAAATGCCGGAATTAGGAATGCAGTTATCAGACAAATTCGATAAAATATGGATATTCGCTGAAATCCTGCTTTTTGTCCTGGTGGGAGCTCAGGTAAACATATACTTGGCAGCTTCATTTGCCCTGATTGGCCTAACTATAATCATAATAGGTTTAATAGCACGCAGTGCTGGGGTTTATGTATCTTTAATGGGTTCCAATCTTAACTTAAAAGAAAAAATATTTTGTATCTTAGCCTATATTCCTAAAGCCACTGTGCAGGCGGCTATAGGTGCGATACCACTTTCCATGGGAGTGGCCTCTGGACAGATTATCCTGGCCATAGCAGTGATTGCCATAATGTTCACGGCACCTTTAGGAGCATTTGCTGTAAGTGCATATGGTGAAAGAGTCCTTGAGGTTGAAAAATAATTTAAAATGGACGTAATATGTATTACAACTAAAATTGAACAGGTAAATAAGGTAAAAGAGATATATGGCTGAATATATAATGTTAAAACTAAAATTGAATTGGTGATTAATGTCAAAACTAATAAACTAGATATCTGGAGGTTAAAACCTAAATAAGCTGGACAGGCTGGATTGAAACTAAAAATGGATAGGTAGATATGATCAAAATTACAGATTTTTTTTAGCTGGTTTCTTTTAAGTTCTGATACCACCCTTTACCTGTATTTCCCTTTAATTTAGGGAGCACAAAACTGCGTAGAACAATCTGAAAGATCACATTTATCATATGGCGATGTTTCAGGAGGTATTTGGGTCTTGAATAAAATTTGAAGTAAGCTTCGGCCAGTTTTCTTTCCACCATTTTCTTGGTTAAACCGATTTTTTCATATTTTAAAACTGGTTTGAGCACCGTGTATTTTCCCCAGTTTGTGGTGTCAATGAGTCCCTTATTCTGGAGTTCATGGTAAATGGGAGTTCCTGGAAATGGGGTTAAGATAGAGTATTGACTGTAATCTGGATTCAGTTTTATAGAAAAGTCAATGGTTTTATTCATATCTTCTTCATTTTCACCAGGATAACCAAGTATAAATGAAGTTAAAACTTCTAATCCTACCTTTTTAGCACTTTTAACCGCAGTTTCTGCTTGTTGGAGGGTGATACCTTTCTTCATGAGGTTTAAAATTCGTTGAGATCCTGATTCAACCCCATAGTACAGTGTACTCATTCCTGCATTTTTCAGTTTTTGGAGTAAATTATAATCAACCATATCCACCCGGGAGGAAGCAACAAAACTAACATCCAGATCTCTATCTTCAATTTCCTGAGCTATATTGTAAGCCCTTCTTTTATTGAGCATAAAGGTGTCATCCATGAAGGCTATGTCCCTGATCTTGTATTTGTATAATAACTCCTCGATTTCGTCAACCACGTTTTCCGGGCTGCGGGATCTAAATTTTTTCCCCATGATCAGTGAGGAAGAACAGTATCCACATGAAAAAACACAGCCCCTACTGGTAATCATCCCTCCAGATTGTTCTTTGGAAACACCATATGATTCAAATGGAACCAGATGTCTTGCAGGTAAAGGTAAAGAGTCCAAATCTTTTATAAGGGGTCTTGGTGGTGTGGATTTAATATTTCCACCTTGCAAGTCTTTATATGCAATTCCCTGAACTTCTCCCAGATCCAGAATATTTTTATCTATGTAATTTTCTGCCAAGTTCACCATAGTTTCTTCACCTTCACCCTTAACCACCACATCAATACCATCAGACTCTTTTAAAATAGTTTCTGGCATGAATGTTGGATGTGGGCCTCCAATAACAAATAATGAATCTGGTAATAGTTTTTTAGCAAATTCCATATATTTCAGAGCGGTGTTTATAGTGGAAGTAGTGGCGGTAATAGCCATGATCTGTGGCTGAAGCTTTGCTGCCATTTGGGACACCTTTTCATACCCCTGCTGCAGCAGATCATCATCAACAATTTTAACAGAAAATGAAGCATTTTCCAGGGATGATGCCAGGTACATTAGATTTAAGGGAGGGGTGATAAATCCTAAACTGTTTTTCACGGCATTCTCATCGTAAGGATTTATTAACATCACATCCATGTTATCAACCTTCAACTTCAAAATCAACCTTCAAGATCAATTAAAACCCTACCATCGGGTAGTTCATAAGTTTCAAAAAGGAGTTCTTTTTTGATCTTCTGCCATGCACTGTAATTGTTAACACAACCTGGATCCGGTGCTCGAACATCGTTAAAATAGGTATATGCCCTGGCTCGACATCCTCCACAAATGTTACGGGATTCACAGACACCACAATGTCCCTGAAGTATTTCTTTATTCCTTAATTCCAATAAAAGGTCATTATTTTCCCATATGTCACTAAAATCGTCTGAAAGAATGTTACCTAAACGTACTTCCTCATCATGTGGGAAAAATACACAGGGAAATATATCACCATTTGGTTCTAGACTAAGGTAAAATCTTCCTGCTCCACAGCCCCCAATAAAATCGGCAAGTTTTTTAAGGCTTTCATTGGTATATTCAGGATTATAAAAATGAGTTGGGATCATGGATGACTTTTTAACGGCTAAAGATTCTGCAACCCTTGCATACTGAGGGGCAGTTGATAAAACTTGCATTTCATCTTTCCCATTTTCATTGTAGGCAGTTTCCAATATTTCTTCCCTCATTTCAGGT
>Ga0334900_1001812_pt1 | contig 21184 bp, 6 predicted proteins | sample GraSluR3_MG_2_FD_207231 | JGI IMG/M metagenome (GOLD analysis project Ga0334900, IMG submission 207231) | Sludge microbial communities from methane-producing bioreactor in Wageningen University, Netherlands - Granular Sludge_31_08-R3 | ecosystem: Engineered > Bioreactor > Anaerobic > Unclassified...
TAAATACAAAACAGGAATAGGATTCATGAACCAAATCTACAACCGTTCACAACGCTGGGGAAACTCCATAAAAAACAACTAACAAATTGACACTGACATAATAATAAAGTATTTTAATGCTAAAATACATATTATTTAATAAGGTATTTATTTTATTGCTTAGAGCTTTTATAAAAAATACTAATTTTAATCTATAAATTAGATAGAGGTGATTTAATGTCAGATAATAAAACAGCAATGGTTGGAACTCCTTGTCAAATATTAGCAGCTACTAAAATTAATAAATATGAAAAAGAAACTGGTGGATCATCAGTTTATGTTAAAATAGGCTTATTCTGTATGGAAAACTTTTCCTATTCCTATCTTGAAAGGTTTTTAAAAGAAAAGAATATAGAATTATATGAAGTAAAAGATTTTAGAATTGAAAAAGGTTTCTTCATAGCTAATTTAATTGATGGAAATAATTTTAAAGTTCCTGTTTCTAAAACAGAATCATTTACACGAAAAAATTGTCATGTCTGTACAGATTACACTGCTGATACTGCAGATATTTCTGTTGGATCTGTTGGATCTAATAAAGATTATTCTACTCTTATAATTAGAACAGAAAAAGGTAAAAAAATCATTGATGAATGTGTAAAACAAGGTTATATTGAAACTAAACCTATATCTGAGAAAGGATTAAGATTATTAAAAGCAATAGCTAGTAAAAAAATTACTAAAAACTTAGCTTACATAAACAAAAGAGAAGCTGTTTCAAGACCAGTTTTATCAAAAAGAAGTGTTAATGAAGAAGAATTCATTAGAGAATCTAAAGATTGTCAATTTACTAATTTAGAAGATGATGTTATTAGTGTTGGAGGATGTGTTCTTTGTGGAGCATGTGAATATGTTTGCCCAGAAGATATAATAACTATTGATGATAGAAAACCTTTTAAAACTGGAGTTTGTCCTGAAGATTGTCATGCATGTTACTTTGCATGTCCTAGAACTTTTGTAAGTAATGAAATATATAGTGAAAATATTGATGAGAAACCTTTAGGCGAGTATATTGACATAGTATCTGCAAAATCTGATGCTGTTATAGGTCAAGATGGTGGTGTTGTAAGCTCTATACTTATATATCTACTTGAAAATAATTTTGTTGATGAAGTTTCTATTGTTGGAGTAGATAATAATGCACCATGGAAACCATTTTCTTATTTAACTCCAAATGTAGAAGATGTAGTTGCAGCAGCAGGAACTAAATATAGTACTGTTCCAATAGGTTTTAAAGCTTTAAAAGAAAAAGGTGATTAAATGAAATTAATGAAAGAATTATCATTAGCATCAGGTGTTTCTGGTTTTGAGGAAGACATAGCTACAATTCTTAAAAGAGAATTAAAAAATCATTCTGATGATATTGAAGAAGATAGGATGGGAAATGTAATAGCTACAAAAAAAGGAGAAAAAGGTGCTCCTTGTATTATGCTTGCATCTCACATGGATGAAATCGGATTAATGGTTAGATACATTGATAAAGAAGGTTTTGTAAAATTTTCTACAATTGGTGGAATCAATGATCAAATGCTTATAAATCAAGCTGTTACAATCCATGGTGAAAATGGAAAAGTTAATGGAGTCATAGGATCTAAACCTCCACATATTACAAAAGCATCAGAAAAAGATAAGGTAATAAAAGCAGAAGACATGTTTATAGATATTGGTGCATGTTCTGATGAAGAAGCATGTAAAATGGTATCTATAGGAGATCCAATAACCTTTAAATCATACTTTGAAGAATATTCTAACGATTTAATAATGGGAAAAGCATTAGATAATCGTGTTGGATGCTATGTAATGATGGAAGTTTTAAAAAGAGTAAAAACACGTGCTACAGTTTATGGTGTTGGAACTGTTCAAGAAGAAGTAGGTCTTAAAGGAGCAAGAACATCAGCATACAAATTAAATCCCGATATGGCTATTGCACTAGATGTTACTTTATCAGGAGATCATCCTGGAATAAAACCAGATGAAGTACCTGTTAAAATTGGTAAAGGGCCTGCAATAGTTCTTGTTGATGCAGGTGGTCGTGGAATAATTACTCCTAAATTAATTAGAGATTTCTTAACTGAAGCTGGAGATAAAAAAGAAATCGACTACCAAATAGAAGTAAGTGATGGTGGAACAACTGATGGTACTGCAATACACTTAACAAAAGAAGGAATTCCAACAGGAGTAGTATCTGTTCCAACAAGATATATACATACACCAGTAAGTGTCTGTAGCTTCAAAGATATTGAAACTACAATAAACTTAATTGTAGAAGCAATTAATAGTTTATGAGCTTTTTTACCATAGAAAAAAATAAAAATTCCCTTGTAGTTAAATTTTCTAATAGAGCTAAAGGGATTACTAACTCTTTTTTAAATGGAGGTTTTATGGAAAACCTCCAAGCTATTTTTAATTATACATTATCACAAGATGATTTAGATAATTTAGAAAATAAAGATTTATATCATTTTTTAAAGGAAAAATCTATTGAATTGGGTTTAGATTATCAAAAAACACAAGCTTTAGTTACAAAAGCTAATATGTACAATGCCTCACTATCAGTTAAAACTTATAAAAAAACAAAAGTTGCAACAATTTCAACAGGTGGAGTTAGAGTTAATGCTAGTTGTGCAGGAGATCCAAATAGTTATTTTGAAGAAAATGGTAAATTTAAAGCAGGAACAATTAATTTAATTATATTAATCGATGGTAACTTAAATGAAACAACTCTTTTAGAAGGGATTCTAACAGCTACTGAAGCTAAATCTGCAGTATTTAGTGATCTTTTAATTTCAAGCAATTTTTCAAATAAAATAGCAACAGGAACAGGAACAGATGGAATCTCAATAATATCTAATAGTGAATCTCCTGAAAAATTTACAAATGCTAGTAAACATTCAAAACTTGGAGAATTAATCGGTTTATCTGTTATTGAAGCTATTAAAAAAACATTAAAAAATGAAATGAATTTATCTCCTAAAAGCCAATCAAATGCACTAGTTAGAATTAGTAGAATAGAAAAAGAAAGTAAAAAATTTTATGAATCTACTCGTTATAATAAATTTGAAATAGTGAAATCATTAAAAGAAAACATGTATGATTCTTGTGTAATAGCTATTACATCTCTTGTTATTAATTTAATCGATCAATCTACTGTTGATTTAATTAATAAAGAAATTGCTTATAAAATAGCTATTTTTAATATTAATAATTATTTAAAAGAAGAAAAATATTTTTCTTATAAATTATTACTTAGGTTTATTTGTGAGAAGAATTTAAATCATGTATAATTTTTCGATTTTGTAAAATAATATGGATTTTTTTTTTGTTGCAAAAATTTTTATTATTTTGATGATTTTTTTGGGTTTTTTTATTAAGCCATACTTTGATTTTTACACTTGAAATGGTTAATCAGGTATTTTAAAGATTTAAAAATAGTTAATTTTATATATTATTGAGGGTAAAGTGACTGTTTAGAATTTTGCTGATAATTTTTCTTTAAAATTAGTCAAATAAACTATATAGGGTCCTAGATTTTGAAAAATTTTTTAGTATGCTTTGTTCTTCTTTTATATCATTGAACTGCAGTACTTGTTGGGATTCATATGGTAAAATTTTTAATGAGTTCTTTTCTGTTTTATCTTTTTTATTTTTCTTTTTATATGTCTTTTCTTGATTTATTTTCTAAATTTCCTTCTCCTAGCTGTTGCATTTTTGTCTTTGTATTATACCTCAAGTATACAGTTATTGCTGTTAATAATATGGATAAATACACTGTTTTATGGACTGATGAGGTTGTATATTTGTGTAGTTTTCCTAAACCTAATGCATTTTTACTTATTTTGAAAAAATCTTCTATTCTTACGTATTGATTTATAATCCTTCCAATTTGTTAACATATTAATTATAGGGTCCTAGATTTTTGGGAAAAATCAAGGTATTTAATATCTCATTTCACATGTTTAGAGTCCATTGAGCATTCATCCTATAAAAGTACAAATTCTATTGCCCTTTTGAGTACAAATTCTAAAATTTAAAGCTCTGATTTTAATAATAAAGAAAATTCACATACCCCAAAATCAGGTGAAAATCGACTTTATGGAAAATGCTTTAAATTAATGTGTATTCATTTTACTAAATATATATGAATTTTAAGACGAAATTCATTTGTACTTTTAGAAAATCAACACAATTCTATCTTAAAACACATCAAACAACCATCAGACATTCTTATTTTTTTCATAAAAATCTAGAACCCTATGGATATAAGTATAGAGGTTTTCAATTTATTATTTTTGCTATGAGAAATATTCTTGGGGGTTTCTTGTTTTTTGTGTTTATTTTGTTTATAGTGTGTTACCAAACTTTTTCATATAAATGCATGTTTTATTTATATATAGATATTAAATTAATTAAAAAATATTAGGTAATCAACTATAAATATATAATCTTGTTTTTAACAAATTATTAATTTATTTTAAATATTAATCAAGATAATTTTATATAATATTTTAAATTTATTTTAGAAAATTTTAAATAATATTTATAACATATTAATGTTTAAGTCTAAAGGATTTTTTATTATTTAGATTTACGAAATATTTTAAAATATTTATAATGAGGTTAATTAAAATGAGGTTTAAAATATCTCGAAGGAGGAAAGTAGTCCTATTATTATATTTATTAGTCTTATTTTTATCAATAAGTATGATTTCTGCGGATAATTCTACTATATCTTCTTCTGATGTTAATGATGAATCTAATATTTTAATTGAATCTGTTGATGAAAGTTCTAGTAATTTAGAAGTTAATATTCATGTTATTGATGATAATTCTTATTATTCTTTTTTTGATAATGAAGGTAAATTGATTAATTCTTCAGTCAAGTCTAGTGATAATCTTTTTATTGGTGATCTTTCAGATAAGTCTATTATAATTGATAGACCTCTTAATATTTCATCAAATAATAGTTTTTCAATTTCTAATTGTAAGTTTACAATTACTAGTAGTGGTTCTGGTTCTTTTTTAACAAATTTAAATTTAAATATTAATTCTGATAAATTTAATTCAGGCACAATATCTCCTATTTTTTTAAATCAATCGTCTGATAATGTAATTGAAAATAATGTGATTTTTATTGATCCTATTGATTCTGATTATTTTAGTTTAATTGGTATTTTTGCTTTAGGTGAATGTTTTAATAATTCTATTGGTTTTAATAGAATTAGTATTGTTCCTAATACATTGAGTAGTGTTAAAAGTTATATTTATGGTATTGATTTTAGTTTTGGAACAAGTTTAGATAATGAATTATATTCTGGTGATAATAAGATTTATTCTAATATTATTGGTTTAATGAATGATAATTATGTTAGTGGTATTTACTTATCTAAAAATAAGAATTTTATAATTAGTAATAATAGTATTGTTTTACAATCTGGTAATTTAGCATATGGTATTACTTTAGATTATTCTCATTCTATTGATGGAAAAACTTATAATGTTGTTGATAATAATAGTGTGGAAGCTAGCTCTTCTATGGTTTATTTAGTTGAAAGTTTTGATTCTTCGTATATTAGTTTTACAAATAATTTTTTAAAAGGTTCAGGTGATGCTGTTTATGGTATTGCAGGTTATGATTCTAATAATCATAAAGTTTCAGAAAATGAAATTTTAATTAAAGGAAATGACATTTCAAGTGTTGGTGAAAACTTTGATGCAATAAGTACTGGTCATGCTGGTATTTATTATATGAAAAATTCAAATAATATTGATATTTTTAATAATGATATAATGTCTATCTATTTGCTTGGTGGAGATTATGCAGTTCGTTTTGATGATACAAGTTCACTAAATATTTTTGTAAGAAATAATAAACTAGTTTCTAATAATTATTCTTATATTGGTGATGCTGCAGTAAAAGGTAATGTAGAAGTTTTTAATAATTCTGGTGATTATATCATAAACATTACTTATGATATTTATGACGTTTATGTAAATGTTAATGGTAATGATAATAATAATGGATCAATAAATAATCCATTTTTAACTATAAATAAAGCTTTAACATATATTAAAAGTTTATCAAGTTCTAATAATGTTAAAGGAATAATACATATTGGTAGTGGAATTTATTCTGGATCAGCTAATACTAAATTAACTATTAATAATTTAAATATTGAAATTATTGGTGAAAAATATAATAGTATAATAATTGATGGTGATTCATCTAATTGGTTTTTTGATATTTCAGCTGATTCTATTGTAAGATTTAAGAATTTAAACTTTATTAATGGATTGTATAGGCAGATTAATTTTGGTTTAATTAATAATAAAGGTAATTTAAAAATTGAAAATTGTGTTTTTGAAAATTCAAGAACTGCATCTTCTTCAGCTATTGTTTATAATCATGAAAAAGGTATTCTTTTTGTTTCAAATAATTTTATGGGTTCTAATCCTAATGGTCATATTATTTATAATAATGGTTTAATTGATAATATTGTTTTAAGTTTTATAAGTAGAAGTCCTAATGATGAGGATAGAACAATTTCAGTTAATTCTTCCACTGTAAATTTAATAGCTTACCTTTATGATGATAATGGTAATCCTATTTCTGGTGGTTTAGTAACTTTTTATGTTCAATCTAAAAAAGTTATTAATACTGTTGAATTTAATAAAGGTTTAGTTAATGTTTCTTTATTTATGGGTTTAAAAGGTAATCTTAGACTTAGTGGTTTTTATTCTAATTCTTATACTAATATTATAATTAATATTGGATTTATTAAAAGTTATGTTGATTTAGAAGGAATTATTTTTTATGTTAGCTTAAGTGGCAGTGATATTAAAGGAGATGGTTCTGCATTGAATCCTTTTAAAACAATTTCTCATATCTTTTCTTTAATGAATTATGTCTCAGATACCACGATTATTTACTTAATGGAAGGAATTTATAAAGAATCTGTTAAAATTAATAATCTTTATTATGATTTGAAGATTATTGGTGTTAAAAATAAAACTATTATTTCTAATAATTGGTATATTAACTCATTTTCTAATATTGAGTTGAAGAATTTAGTTTTTAAAGGACCTATGTTTGAAGGTTCACAAATGAATGAACGTGGGGGGATGTTAAATAACTCTTATTCTAATTTAACAATTAATAATTGTCTTTTTACTAATGCAGATATTCATGCTATTTATTCAAGATATGCTAATTTAGTTATTATTAATAGTGATTTTATTAATAATGGTGATTTCGGATATCATACTATGTGGGTTAAAGAAAAAAACTATAATGTGGTATATTGGAATAGGGGTGGTGCTATTTTTAGTTCTTTAGGGAATTTAACTATCTTAAAAAGTAATTTTATTAATAATAAAGCTTATGATGGTGGTGCCATTTATAGTAATAATAGTAATCTATATATTTCTGATTCTGTTTTCATTGATAATAAAGCTAGCTCTGGTGGTTATTCTTGTGATTCTAGAGGTGGTGCTATTTGTCAATATTTAGGTAAAGAGATTATTATTACTGATTCTTTGTTTTATAATAACATTGCTACTGCATATGGTGGTGCATTTTATTCAAGTGCTAAAAATGACTTTGTTCGTAATCCTATTTCAGATTTAGATAGTGATTCTCCTGAAATTTATTTTATTAATTGTGTTTTTGATGGTAATATTGCTCCTTTAGGTGGTGGATCTGTTTATATAATTGATAATGATTTTACTCAGTATATCAGCTGTCAATTCTTTAATAATGTGGTTTATACTTTTGATAATCTTTGGTCTTTAGTTGTAACTGATGTTGATGGTAAATATAATAGTTATTATTATGATATGCTTGAATTTTCTTCTTATTCTAATAAAGGTGGAGCGATATTTGATAATAAATTATTGATTATGGATAGCTCTTTTGCTAATAATACTTATGATTCTGGTGGAAGGATTGTTTTACCTAGTGTTATTAGGAATGAGATTGAGTGGAACTATATTCCTAATGAATATTTAGGTCTTCAAATTTATAGTCGTGGTGAAGGTGGTAATGTTGTTTATGTTGCTGATTCTTCTTTACTTACTGCTGAAGATTCTAAATATCTTGGTATTGCTGGTTGGGTTGGAACTTATAATGGTCCTTCTATAAATAAACAAATTCCTGAACATGGTCAAAATCCTAATCCTAATCCAAAACCTAACCCTAATCCTAATCCAGGTCCTAGTCCAAATCCTGGACCTAATCCTAATCCTGGTAATGGTAGTGGATCAGGTTCTGGTAGTGGTAGTGGTTCTGGTACTGGATCCGGTTCTGGTAGTGGTAGTGGTTCTGGTACAGGATCTGGTTCTGGTAGTGGTAAAGGTTCAGAATCATTAACTTGGAATGATATTTTAGGATTTTTAGGTTCTGATTCTGATAGTGTTTCTAAAGATAATGGTAATGGGATTAATATTGGTGATTTTTTAAATAATTTAAAAAATAATCAAAATCAAGGTTCTGATAATAGTTCAAAGGATAATAACATGCCAAATGGTTCTGATGATAGTAGTAGTGATGATTTGATTAAAGTTAATGGTTCTGATAATACTAATGATGTTTCTGGTGGTTATGTTAGTGACGGTGGTAGTCCTGTTTCTGTTGGTGTTAGTGCAAGTTTGTTAACTGGGGTTTATCAAGATTATGATGTTGATGCTTCTCAAGTTGAATCTAATGAATTAGAAGGTTCTGAAGGTTCAGGTTCTTCATCTGCAGGAGAGTCTGCTTCGTCTTCTACTGCTTATGAACTTAAAAAATCATCTATTGATCATGAAAATGATAGATATTTGTCTTTATTAACAGTTTTCATTGTTGGATTAGTGTTGATTTTGTTTTTAAGTATTGGATTTTATAGAAATAAACATAAAAGGAATCAATAAAAAGAGGAGTGTTTTATTCATGTTTTTTAATAAAAAAATATTTTTAATCTCATTTTCAATTAACAGTGCTGTTGCAGAGAATAATGTAAGTTCTGAGGAAACAACAGTAGACATTACTGAAGAAAATCATTTTAACAATAATGATTTATCATTACAAGAAAATAATGATTTCTCATCACAAAAGAATGTTTTTTATGTTGATGTTAATGGCAATGATTCTCATGATGGTCTATCTAAAGATTATGCATTTAAATCTTTCAATAAGGCTTTAAATCATGTTAATAATTCTGATACATTGATTTATGTTGGTGAAGGTGTTTATAACTTTTCTTCAGAAGAATATATGTGGGGTGGTCTTTTTATAGATTCTAATGCTAATGATTTGTATATTGTTGGTGATGGTTTTAATAATACTGTTTTTGATGCAGGATCTGTTAACCGTATTTTTACAATTAGTTCTATTTCTAATATTTATTTAATTAATTTAACTTTGTGTAATGGTTTTGATTTATATGAAGGGGGTTCAATTTATAATAATGGTAATTTAACTATTATTAACTGTGTATTTTATAACAATAAAGCTTTCAATGGTAATAGTGTTAATTTTGGTACTTCTTCTAAGGGTGGTGCAATTTACAATAAAGGTAAATTAAACATTGATAATTCATACTTTTATAATAATATCGTAGGTTGTATTTATCAAGAATATGCTTATGGTGGTGTTATATATACAGAAGATGAAGTTAATATTAATAATTCTTATTTTTATAGTAATGGGATTAAAACTAGGATAGATCCTGCATGGTCAATTTATGATTCTAGTGGTTCTCCCCAATTAGGTGGTGTAATTGCAGGTTTCACTGATAATGTTAATATAAGTAATTCTATTTTTACAAATAATCAATTAAAAGCAATGTCTACTGTTGACCATTTGTATATGAACTCTTATATATATTCACAAGGTGGTGTAGTTTATTTAAAAGGTAATAATGTTGATTTTTATAATTGTTCTTTTATAGATAATCATGCTGATGCAGGAGGTGTTATTTCTATTTTTGGAAGTAATATTTCATTTGATTTATGTGATTTTTTAAATAATTCTGCATATTTTTGTGGTGGTGGAATTTTTATTGTTGACTATGATATGAATAAACTTAGTTTATTGAATAAGAGTGTTAATACATTAGAAAATGTTTCAATTACTCGGTCTAATTTTATAAATAATTCCGTATTTAACTCTAAATCTAGTCGTGTTAATTTTGGAGCTGCAGCAGCTTATTTAAAAGCAGATAATAATTATATTATAAATTCTAGTTTTATTAATAATGGTTATAGTATTACTACTGCTTCTCCTTATGGTCATGGTGGTGCTATTTTTACTTTTGGTGAAAATAAATCATTTGTTAATTGTGTTTTTGAAAATAATAAAGGTGATGTTGGTGGTGCCATAATGGATCAAGGATTGAATACTTTAATTGTTAATTCTTCATTTATTAGAAACTATGCTAATAGAAATGTTGGTGGTGCTATTTATCATAATGCTGGTGATTTTTTAATTATTAATAATTCTTACTTTGATTCTAATTTTGCTCTTAGTAATGGTGGTGCTGTTTACTCAGTTTCTTTATTTTGGGGCAGTGAGTATTATAACAATCATTATAGTATCTATGAAAATTCTGTATTTATAAATAATTCTGCTAATCGTGGTGGTGCTGTTTATGATAATGGTGATTATGTAAAATATATTAATTCTGATTTTAAGAACAATTTTGCTGTTTATGGTGGTGCTATTTATAATATTGGTTTAAGTAATAAGTTTTTATCTTGTGATTTTACAAATAACAATGTTGTTGGTTCTGATTATTCTAATGGTGGTGCTATTTTTAATAATGGTGCTAATACTGAGTTTAATGATTGTTATTTTGCTGATAATTTTGCTGATAATCATGGTGGTGCTATTTATAATTCAGGTAATGATATTTATTGTTATGGTTCTTGTTTTATTAATAATTCTGCGTTTAGAGGTGGTGCTCTTTATTTGAATGGTAATGGTGGAAATATTATTAATAATACTTTTGATTTTAATTCTGCTATTTATGGTGGATCTGTTTTTAATGAAGCAAGTTCTGTTCGTATAAGTTATAATAATTTTTATAATAGTTTTGCTAATGTTAGTGGTGGTGGTATTTATAATACTGGTAATAATTTAGCTTTGTATGCTAATTATATGTTTAATTGTCGTTCTAGTCTTTCTGGCTATGGTTATGGTGACTATATTTACACTACTGCTTCTATTTCATATTTAATTGTATCTTTTTTGAACAATAATAGTATGAATATTTTAGATAGTAAACAAGATGTTATTTTCGCTAATGTCACTGATAATATGGGTAATCCTGTAAGTGGAGGTAATGTTACTTTTATTTTAGAGGACATGATATCTGGTCAATCTGTTAGTATTGGAGTTGTAGATGTTTATGAGGGTATTGCTTCTATGTATTATGGTGATAATCTCAAAAATGGTTATTATATGATTTCTGGTAATTATATTTATGCAATTAATCCTATTCTAACTAAAAAAGGGGAATTACTCTCTTTATTAACTTCTACTATGAATTTAAATCTTTTACCTGATGTTCGTGAGATTGTTATTGGTGGGACTATACATTTTGATATTGTTTTAATTGATAGTAATAATAATTATATTTCTAATGCTGAGATTAAAGTTTATGAAAATGGTGTTTATAAAGTTTCTTTGTTTACTGATGATAATGGTTATCTTAAAAATGTTTTATCTAGTTTTTATCTATTAGGTAAATATCATTATCAGTTTGTCTATGGTGGTGATTTAAATCATAATCGTGCAGTTGTTGATTTAACTATTAATGTAGTTTATAATGAAATTTTTAATAAAACTAAAATAATTTCTTTTATTCCTGTGATTGTTGCTGATTTAAATCAAAAAGTTAAATTTAGTTTTTTAATTGTTCATGATGATAATATTCCTTTATCTTATGCTTCTACTTCCAGATATTTTGCTGTTTATAGAAATGGTGAATATTATGGCGCTGTTAGAACAATTGATAATGAAGGTATGCATGGTGGTCCTATAGTTTTAGGTGCTTCAACTAATGTTTATGGATTGTTTAATTTAACTGTTGGTGGTAGGACTGATTTAACTGATTTTATGGGTAATCTTGTTGGTTTTGTTGCTGAAGATACTCCTGGTATTTATGTTTTTACTATTGTTTTTAGAGGAGGTCATGTTTCTCAGTTTATTGATATGGTTGATAGTTATGGTAATTCTTACATGACAATTAATAAGAGTTCTTATAGTTCTTCTAATTATTCTGTTATTTTAATTGTTAATCATGAAAATGCTAGTGAAAATGTTAGTATTAATGTTGATGGCATTAAAAATATTAGTGAAATTCAGTATTCTAATTTCACTGTTAATTTAACTGATTCTAAAGGTAATATTTTAGCTAATAAGACTGTGTTTTTATATATTGAGGGTAATCTTATTGGAAATTATACTACTAACTCTAATGGTGAATTCAATTTTTCATTTAATCATTTTTTTGATGTTGGTCAACATTTAATTCAATTAGTTTATTCTGGTGATGAGTTTTATAAAGGTAATTATAATTCTTTTATTCTCAACGTTCATGAAAATCCTGATAAAATATTAACTAATTTTGATTGTGAATCTAATTTAAATTTATCTGGTCGGGGAAATATTTTTGTAAATTCTTTAGTTGATTTTAATGGTAATCCTTTAGTAAATAAACCTGTTAATGTTAATGTTTATTTGGATGATAAGTTATTTAAAACTTTTAATGTTTTTACTAATGGTTCTGGCCAATTTAATATTAGTTTAGAATGGGGTTTTGGGGTTTTTACCATTGAATGTATTTATGATGGTGATAAATATATTAAGAATTCTTCTTCTTATACTATAGTTAATGTTACAAAAATTCAATCTGTTCTTTATGGTGTTACTTCTTTGGAAGTTACTGGTGAGGATAATTATTTAGTTTTAGTTTTAGTTGATAATGATTATAATATTATGGATAATTATAGAATTAAGATTGATGTTTATTCTCAAGAGGATAATACTACTTATTATGCTTTTACTAATGGTAGTGGTGTTGCTAGGTTAAAGATTGTTTTAACTCCTGGGGAATATTATGTTTTTTCTTCTTTTGCAGGGGATGATTGGTATACTCCTAGTGATGTTGTTTTAACTAATTTAACTATTTATGGTTCAGGTTCTAGTTTAATTACTGAAGAAACCCTTATATTAATTGATAATGGTTATTATTCTGTTTATTTGAAGGATGATAAAGGTAATCCTTTAGTTGATCAAACTGTTTTGATTACTGTTAATGATGTGACTTATTCTCGTGTAACTAATAGTTTTGGTCTTGCTCGTTTGAAAATTAATTTAGCTTATGGTTATTATGAGATTTCCTCTTTTTTTAAAGGCAATATTGATTTTAAATCTTCTAATGTTCTTTCTCACCTTTTAGTTGTTACTGAAAATTATCAGTTCCCATCAGTTATTTCTACTAATAAGACTATGACTTTTAAAGGTAAAGGTAATTATTTTTCTGTATTTTTATCTGATATTTTTTCTAAACCTCTAGTTAATGAATCTATTGTTTTTACTATTAATGGTGTTTCTTATTCTCGTTTAACTAATAATGATGGAATAGCTAGTTTACGTATTAATCTGAATACTGGTCATTATGAGATTTCTTCATCTTTTAAAGGAAATACTAATTTCACTGGGACTTCTTTTATTTCTGATTTGATTATAGTTGATGAAAATGCTGTTTCAACTTCTTTAAGTGGTTCTTTGTATAATTTATTTAGAGGTAAAGGAAATTATTTCAATGTTACATTAAAAGATGCTTTTAATGATCCTTTAGTAGGAGAAACTGTTTTAATTACTGTTAATGGAGTAACTTATTCTCGTATTACTGATGGTGATGGTATTGCTCGATTACGCATTAATTTAGCTGTAGGTTCTTATGATATTAATTCTTTGTACTTAGGTAATGGTAATTACTTTACTAGTGATTTTTATAGTAAAATTGTTGTTGTTTTAAACATTAAAACTTCTACATTATCCTGTTTAGATGAACTTAATTATATTGGTAAAGGAAATTATTTTAATGTTACTTTAAAAGATAAAGAAGGTAATCCTTTAGTTGGTGAGACTGTTTTAATTACTGTTAATGATATTTCTTATTCTCGTATTACTGATGGTGATGGTATTGCTCGATTACGCATTAATTTAGAACAAGGTTCTTATAGTATTTCTTGTACTTATGGTGTTGATGGATATATTTTTAGTCAATGTAATAGTACTTTAAATGTTTTTAATAGCTATGATTCTTTATTATTAGTTGCACCTAAAACAATATCTTTTAATGGTAAAAATAATGATTTTAAAGTTAAACTAATAAAATCTAATGGTGTTTCTTTCTTTGGTGAGACTATTATTTTCACAATTAATGGGGTTACTTATAATCGTGTGATTGGTGTTGATGGTTTTGCTCGATTGAAAATTAACCTAGATCCTGGTGAATATTTGGCTTTGTTAAAATATAAAGGAAATATTGATTATTTAACTAGTACAAAAATGTTTGTTAAATAATCTTCATTTTTTTTATAAACAATACTTTTGTTGTTTGTTTTATTTTTTGATGTGGTAATAGTGTTGTTTATAAAAAAACTGATGATGAAAAAAAATATATATTTTTTTTGAAGTTTTTTTAAAAAATTTGTTTATATTAATTATGTATATATCTGAGGTGAAAAAAGTGAATTTTAATAAAATGTTCTTTATCTTTACATTGTTAACTATTTTGTTTTTATCAATTAGTTCTATTAGTGCTAATGATGTTAATAATAGTGAATGTGTAGATGATTTAGATGTATCTGATGACATTGTTTATGATAATGTTATTTCTGATGTGTCAGATGATGTTGTTTATGATAATGTTATTTCTGAAGTTAATTCTTTGGAAACTAATAAATATTATGTAAATAGTAGTGTTGATCGTTCTGGTGATGGTTCAGAGAATAATCCTTTTAAAACAATTAAGGAAGCTATTCTCATTGCTAATGAAAGTAAAAATGTTGAAATTTATATTGCATCTGGTGTTTATAATAATACTGGTAATGCTACTGTTGGTGATTTGAATTTAAATGTAGCTTTGAATCATAGTTCTGGTGGTAGTTTGTCTTTTATTGGTTATGGTAATAGTAAACCAATAATTGATGGATTAGCAGGTAATCGTTTTTTAACTATTGGATCTTCTGCTAATGTTTCTGTGAATAATTTGAATATTTGTAATGGATTTGTATCTAATAGTTATGGGGCTGGAATTTCTAATGCTGGTTTTTTAACTATTGTCAATTGTGTCTTTGTTGGAAATAAAGCTAATTCTGGAGGTGCTATTTATTCTTCAAAAAATATGGGAGTTTATAATAGTTCTTTTGTTAATAACTCAGGCAGTAGGGAATATGGTGCTATTTATATATCCACTGCGTGGAATTCTTTTTCTTCTAGATTTATTATTGATGGTTGTAATTTTACAGATAATGAGGGTAGATCTAGGGGTTCAGCAATATCTTTTTATGGTAAAGATATAGATGAAAATTTAGTTAATAATTGTTTATTTGATAATAATCCAAATAGTATTATGATAGAATATTCTAATGTTACTATTACTAACTCAAAATTTATTAATAATCATGCTACTGGTGATTCTTATTATCTAGGTCGTGACAATGGTGGAGTTTTATATTTAACTAGAGAGTCTTATGCTAATGTTAAAAATTGTGTATTTATAAATAATAGTGCAAAAAATAATGGTGCTGTAATATATCTACAAGATAATGTAGATACGGCTGCTATTTATTTGGAAAATAATACTGTAGTTAATTGTTCTGCTCTTAATGATAATTTTGTTTATGTATATACTTCTAAGTTAATTAAAAGTAAATGTGATGTTATTGCATTAGATAATAAAACTGTTTATACTGATTCTTTATCTGTTATTTTGAATATTAGTGTTACTGATGATAATGGTAATTTTATTAGTGGTCCTTCTGTTACTTTTTATTTTAATAATAAAGACATTGGTTCTGTTAAATTGATAAATGGTGTAGCTACTTTAAATTATAAAGCTTTTTTAAATGGTACTTATATTCTTCGTTCAAATTTTAATACAGGGGATAATGTTAAAACTGGAACAATTATAGCATCTCCTTCAGAAAATAGTATTATTTATGTTTCTACTGAAGGTAACGATAATACAGGTGATGGTTCTGAACTTAATCCTTATAAAACTATTGAAAAGGGTTATAAAGAAGTTTCTAAAACTTTAAATGGTATTTTATATATTAAGAATGGAAATTATACTCTTTATAATTATTTGGATATTAATACTATTGGTGGTAATTTATCTATTATTGGATATAATGGTGAAGTAATAATAAATATGAATGGTACTAGTAGGTTTTCAATTATTAGTGCAAATTCTAATGTTAATATAATAAATTTAACTTTTTGTAATGGAAAAGGAACAAGTTCTAGTAGCGGAGTCATTACAAGTTCTGGTGTTTTAAATTTAATTAATTGTAATTTTTTGGATAATAGAGGTAGTAGCTCTTCATATGTCTCAGTCTTGTATATTAATGGAGGCCAAACTCTTATTGATAATTGTACTTATAAAAATAATAGTGCTTCAACAAGTTCACCTACAATATATACATCATCATCAACTGCACTACTTAAAATTTATAATACGATTTTTTTAGAAGATAAAAAGACAGAATATGTGATTATTTCTTCTAGAATGAATACTGAAGTAGATAATTGTACATTTATTAATGTAGGTCGAGGAATTCAAGTTGGTGCTGCTAGAACTATTAATTTATTTGATTCAAAATTTATAAATAATACTAATCCAATATACAGTACTTCGAACATGGTTTTATTAGTAAATAATTCTAATTTTTATTATTCTGGTAATATTTATTCTTCAAGTTCTACAGCTAATAATAAACTAATAAATTCTAATTTTTATAATAGTATAGGTACACAAGGAGCTAGTATTTATATATCTGGTGAGAGTTATATTATAAATTGTACTTTTGAAAATTGTACTGCAACTACATCTGGTGCAGCTATTTATGGAAATTATGTTAATCTATTTTTAGAAAATAATACTGTTATTAATTGTAGTGCACCTACAGATAATTATTTATATTTAAACTCTGGTACTATTCTTAGTAAAACAGTGTTAAATATTTTAAATAATAATACTTATTCTTTTGAAAGTTTTGGTGTTAATTTAAACGCCACATTAGTAGATGATAATAATAATCCTATAAGTGGTTCAACTGTTACATTTTATTTAAATGGTACAAGTGCAGGTAATTCAAGATTTGTTAATGGTGTTGCTAATCTTTATTATAAAAAATATTTAGATGGTAAATACATTGTAACTGGGAGTTTATATGAAAATACATCTGTTAAAACAGCTATTGTAAATATTGTTCCATTAAATAATATTATTGTTTATGTTTCTAAAGATGGTAATGATATTACAGGTGATGGATCTAAAGATAATCCTTATTTAACCTTTGAAAAGGGATGGAAGGAAGTTCAAAAAGCTTATAATGGTATATTGTATATTGGTGAAGGAATTTTTGATATTTATAATTCTATTGAAATAGACACTGGTGGAGGTAATTTATCTATTATTGGTAAAGGCACTTCAACTATTTTAAATATTAAAAGTGATGGTTTTATTACAGATATTAGTTTGGAATCTAATGTTTTAATAGAAAATATAACTATAACTAATTCTACAAGTAATGGAATGGGTGGATCTATTTATAATGAAGGTTATTTAGTAATTAATAATTCTAATTTTATGAATTCTTATAGTTCCATTGTAGGTGGATCTATTTATAATATTGGTAATTTATTTGTTTATAATTCTAAATTTATTAATTCCAGTTCTAGATTTGAGGGTGGTGTTATTTATAATGATGGTTATTTATTTTTAAAAAATAATACTATAACTGATTTTTTAGATAATGATTATATTTGTACGTCTGGAATTGTGGATAATATTATTTTAAAATTTTTAGATAATACTACTTATAATATTAATGCTAAAAATGTTGATTTAAATGTAACTATCACTGATGATAATGGAAATATTATCACTGCAACAGACTTTAATGATAATTTAAAAGTTATTTTCACTTTAAATGGTGTTAATGTAGGATCTTCATATTTAGAAAATGGAATAGCTACATTGAATGTTAATTTAGGATTAGCTGGTAAATTTATTTTAAGCGGATATATGGGTAACTCTATTGCTTCAGAGATTAAAACTTCTGTTTTGATATTTAATAATTCTGATGTTTTATCTGACGTCTATGTTGCTATTAATGGTAGTGATGTAGGAGGTAATGGTACTAAAAACAATCCTTATGCTACTATTGGAAAAGCTATTACAAAAGTTTCATCAATCAATGGAATTATTCATATTTTAGGTGGAAGTTATCTTATTTCATCAGTAATTAACATTAATGATTTTAAGAATTTGACTATTATTGGTGAAAATGAAATCGTTGTTTTAAGAGGATCATCTAATAATAGATTATTTGAAATATCTGCTTTATCATCAGTGAATCTTATTAATTTAACTTTAAGTAATGCTTCTATTATAATATTTGGTTATCAAAATACGGTTTTTGGTGGTTCTACTATATTAAATTATGGTGTTTTAAATTTATTGGATTGTATTATTGAGGATAATCTTGTTACATTTGCATCTGGTTCCTGGGGTAATACTGTTTATGGTGGAGCAATTTATAATGAAGGTATTTTAAATATTAATAATTCTGTATTTAAAAGCAATCAAATTTCACCTTATACAACTAATGGTCAATATTTTGGTGGTGCAATTTATAATACCGGTTCATTAAGTATTTTTAATACTACTTTTGATTCTAATAGTTTATCTGCATTGTATGTAGGTCGTGGTGGTGCAATTTATTCAACCGGTACTTTGAATATTAAGGCATCTAATTTTATTAATAATACTATAAGTTTAGAAAGTTATTATAAAAATGGTGGAGCAATTCATTCAACTGGTGATTTATTTATTGAAGACAGTATATTTAAGAATAATTATGCCTATGGTGGTTCAACTATTGAAACTACAAAGAATCTTTATATTTATAATAGTACTTTTATAATTGAAAATAATATATTAAATGAATTTATTATTGCTAATGGAAACTTTAATAAAAAAATTATTAATTCTAATTTTATTAATAGTAGTGGAATAAAAGGATTAAGATTTATTCAAGGAAATGTATTATTAGATGGTAATAAATTTATTAATAATTCTATTGACATTTTAGGTAGTAATTTTATTTTGATTAATAATGCTATTGGACTTATTAAAAATAATAGTTTTATTGGTAATAATTTTACTAATGGTATTATAGGAATTAATGGTAATTCTAATGTTAATATTTCAAATAATACTTTTAAAAATAATAATGGATTAAAAGGTTCAATTTATGTTAATGGTGGAAATGTTAATGTTTTTGATAATATTTTTGAATTGAATTCTGCTGATTATGGGGCTGTAGCTTATATTTATAGTGGTAATTTATTTATTCAGAATAATACATTAGAAAATAATGTTGCTAATATTCTTGGAGATTACATATATGTTGATGGTGGTAAAATAAGTGGTTCTAAATATACTTTGAAGTTTAATAATAATTCTACTTTTTATATTAGTGGAAATATCTTTAAACTACAGGCTACTTTGTTTGATAGTGAGGGTAATAGTATTTTTGGTGCTTATATTACTTTTGAATTGAATAATACTTTTTATGGTAAGGATCGTATTAGTTATGATAATTTAGCTATTCTTGTTGGTTCTGCTGCTTTGAATGGTACTTATATTGTTTCTGGTTTTTCAGAAAACTTACTTAATCCTAATGATTGCGAAATTTTTACAGGATTATTAGTTGTTGAACCATTAATGAATATTACTATTTATGTAGATTCTGTATTTGGTAGTGATACTAACAATGGGTCAAAAGATAATCCTTATTTGAGTTTGTCCAAAGCTATTTCTGAAGCTGTAAATTATAGAAATGCTACTATTTATATTAATGGTGGTGAATATTCTGGTGAATTAAATACAAATCTTTCAATTTTAATGGGTGCAAATAATATTTTAAGAATTATTGGACTTGGAATTTCTAATGATGATAAAGTTGTATTTGATTTAAAAAATAAAACTAATTTCTTATTTGATGTTGAATCAGGTTCTCCTTCATTTTCTAATGCTTCAGTAATTTTTGAAAATTTTGAAATAATAAATAGTAACGAAAATACAGAATTTTTATTTAGATTTAATAATATTAACTCTACTTTAAAATCAATCAATTTCACTAATTTAAATGCTAAAAAATTAATCATTGTTGGTAAGGGTGGAGATGTCTTAAATATTTATAATTCCATATTCTTTAATCATACTACTAATTATAATTCCAATAATAAAGGTAGTCTAATTGATTTCATGGGGGATATATTAATAATTTCTGATTCTAGTTTTATTAATTGTTCTGCTAATGATGGAAGTGCAATATCTATTAGAGGGACTTCTGATAAAAAAGTTTTAAATTATATAAACAATTCAAATTTCATTAATAATACTTTTAATTCAACATTAATGTCTACAAGCTTGATTTACTCTACAGATACTGAAATTAATATTTATCACTCTAATTTTATTAATAATAAAGGAAATGGTTGGGGGATTATTAGTTTATCAAATAGTAATCTTTATGGTGCTAATGATAGTTTTATTAATAATTCTGCAATTAATGGTCCTGCAGTAATTTATGCTTCTTACTTATCAAATGTTAATATAACTGATTCTTTCTTTATTGGTAATTCTCTTGGAGTTATTAGATTGACTTATTCTAATGGTAATATTTCTAATTCAGTTATTTTTAATAATTCTGGAACTAGTTATAAATTTGCTGCTTTAGATTATGAATGTAAATTAATTCTTAATAATAATTGGTGGGGTGATAGTATTAACCCTAACGAAGATCCTTCATTTGTATCTCTAGGACCTGGTGCTATTTTAACTTTAGAGAAATATGTTGTTCT
>Ga0334900_1001816_pt1 | contig 21162 bp, 22 predicted proteins | sample GraSluR3_MG_2_FD_207231 | JGI IMG/M metagenome (GOLD analysis project Ga0334900, IMG submission 207231) | Sludge microbial communities from methane-producing bioreactor in Wageningen University, Netherlands - Granular Sludge_31_08-R3 | ecosystem: Engineered > Bioreactor > Anaerobic >...
GGTGGACATCGAGCGGCAGAAGATGAACGTCTACCGGATGGAGCTATTGGGGGCGAGGGTGATACCGGTGAGGTCGGGGTCGAGGACCCTCAAGGACGCCATCAACGAGGCGATGAGGGACTGGGCTGGGAGCTACGAGACGACCCACTACCTGATGGGGACGGTCGCCGGGCCCCACCCCTACCCCCTGATGGTGAGGGAGCTTCAGTCCGTCATCGGGACCGAGGCGAGGGAGCAGATCCTCGCCGCCGAGGGGAGGCTCCCCGATGCCGTCGCCGCCTGCGTCGGCGGAGGCTCCAACGCCATGGGGATCTTCTCTGGCTTTCTTAAGGATGAGACGAGGCTGATCGCCGTCGAGGCGGGGGGGAGGGGGATCACCTCCGGCCGAAAGATAGCAGACCACGGCGCCTGCCTCAACTTCGGGGACGAGGGGGTCCTCCACGGGGCGATGACCAAGATCCTCCAGGACCCCTACGGCCAGATCCTCGAGTCCTATTCCCTGGCCGCAGGCCTCGACTACCCCGGCGTCGGCCCCGAGCTCGCCCACCTCGCCGAGGTCGGCAGGGTGACGCCGGCGGTGGCCGACGACGAGACCGCCCTCCTCGGCCTGAGGCGGCTCTCGGTCCTGGAGGGGATAATCCCGGCTCTCGAGTCCTCTCACGCCGTCGGCTACGCCCTAAGAAACCCCGACGCCCTCGGGGAGGTCTCGATCATCAACCTCTCAGGAAGGGGAGATAAGGACCTGGCGACGGTGATGGAGCATGAGGGGAGGGTGGGGAGATGAGGCTCGCCGAGGCCTTCAGGCGCCGCCCCCTCCTCATCGCCTACATCTGCGCCGGCGACCCCAGCCCCGAGGCGACGGTGGAGGTGGCGGAGCTCCTCGCCCGGGCCGGGGCCGACGTCGTCGAGCTGGGGCTCCCCCACTCTGACCCGATAGCCGACGGCCCCGTCATCCAGGCGGCGGCCCAGAGGGCGATTGAGGCGGGGATGAACACCGACGTCTACTTCGAGATGGCCTCCCGGATCAGGGCGAAGATCCCCCTGGTCTTCATGGGCTACTACAACATGATCTACCAGCGGGGGCTTGAGAAGTTCGCTGGCGACTGCGGGGCGAGCGGCATCACCGGCCTCATCGTCCCCGACCTTCCGCCGGAGGAGGCGGGTCCCTTGCGGGCGGCCTGCAGGAGGGCGGACCTCGACCTGATATCCCTCATCGCCCCGAATACCCCGGCGGAGAGGATCCCCCTCATCGCAGAAAATTCCAGCGGCTTCCTCTACCTCGTCGCCCGGGCGGGGGTGACGGGGGCCAGGTCCGAGGTGCTGCAGTCGACGAAGGCCCTCATCGAGCGGGTGAACTCCGAGCTGCCCAGGGCCGTCGGCTTCGGAATCTCAACCCCGGAGCAGGCGGCGGAGGTGATCCGGGCCGGAGCCGACGCCGCCATCGTCGGATCCGCCTGCGTCGACCTGATCTCCAAGGGCGACCTTGCGGGGCTGGAGGAGCTGATCCGCGGGATGAAGGCGGCGATCGGAGAGGCGCGGCCGATCGAGGCGGCGGCGAGGATCTGAGGGGGATCTCTCGGATATCGCCGCTTCTGCCTCCCCTCATCCCCCCTCAGCCCAATCCCCTCCGGTGAAGACGGGGTGGGGATCGGCTCCAGCTGTCTGCAAAATAGGGACTGGTCCGGGGGACGTTTCCCCGGACCGCTCATCTTTTCCGCGTCCCGGTCCGCCGCCCCATCCCCTCATACGGTGAGGGTGTAGGCGTAGCCGCTCCTGAAGAACCGGTAGTAAGACCTCAAATATCCGGGGCTCGTTATCTTGACGCTGTGGTACTGGTTTCCGGGGACGGTGAAGCTGATGATCCCGTCGCGCCTCCCGTCGCTGGCGTCGCTGTAGGTCTGGATGTCGTCGACGGTGACGGTGTAACCCGTGAGCCAGCTGGATCTGACCGTAACCCGGGCGAAGGAGGGCACAGGGCCGGGTCCCGGGCCTGGGGTCGGCGGCCATCCCCCGCTCCCCACGTCGATGATGATGGCGTTGGAGGGCTGGTTGTTTGCGATGAATAGGAGGATGTGGCGGCCGGTCGCGTCGCCGCTGGGGTAGATCTCGTAGAAGTCCGCCGACCCGCCGCTGGAGGAGTAGGCCAGAAGCTGGAGGTAGGCCCCCAGGGGAGCGTAGGCGTACTGCGACCAGCTCCAGGACCCCAGGATCCAGAGGGAGTTTGTGCCGCCGTAGGTGGTGCTGTAGGCCCCGTAGGAGGTCGCCTCTCCTCCGAAGTAGACCGTCGAGGGCTCGTGCCCCGATATCGAGTACTGCTGAACTTCAGGCCCGCTGCCGGGCGGAGCCTCCATGCTGTAATAGGCCTCGCCAACCCCCGAAGGCCCGGTGGCGCCGAAGGGGTCGGAGCCTCCGACCATCCTCATCAGCTCTGGGGACGGCCCGTCCTCGCCGCCGCTGTAGCCCGCCATCATGAGGCTTTCGTCCGTCCCTTCTCCGACGAGATCGGCCATCGGCTCTTCGGTCCATTGAGCAGAGGCCACCCCTACGGAGAAGATTATCAATAACAAAATCAATCCCGATTTCAAGCTCAAGAGGAACACCCCCTCTCCCTCTTTATCCCCCTGATAGTACAAAAAGTTTTGGAGGCTTTCTGGGGAGAGGGCCGGCCGGGGCGGGAGGCGCCATCACCCTCCGAAGGCCCCTTCCTCCCTCTCCGGTGGGGGGCGGAGCGGGGATCCCCTCTCCTCCAGGCCCCTCTTGCCCTCGGGGAAGGCCTCCTCCAATTTACATCGATTCGAGGGCCGGGATCCCCAGGGTATCCAGGGTCGACCGGAGGCAGTTTCGAGCCGCCTCCACGAGGGCGAGCCTCGCCTCCCGGACTCCGGGATCCGCCTCCAGGACGGGGCTTGCCCGGTAGAACTGGTTGAAGATCTCCGCCAGCTCCCGGGCGTAGGTGGCGAGGAGGTGGGGCTTCAGCTCCCGGGCGGAGAGGTCGATGGCGAGGTCGAACTGGGATATCTTCTTGACGAGCACCACCTCCTCGGGGCTGGAGAGGAGGCGGGGGTCGAAGCCGCTGACGGCTCCGGCCTTATCGAGGATGCTGCAGGCCCTGGCGTGGGAGTACTGGATGAAGGGGGCCGAGAGCTTCTCGAAGTCGAGGGCCGCCTTCCAGTCGAAGACCGTCGCCTTCTCCGGCGATACCCGGACGACGTCGTACCTCACCGCCCCCAGGGCCACCTCTCTCGCGACGGCCCGCCGGAACTCCTCCCCCTCCTCGGGCCTTCGGGCCGTGACCTCCCGGTAGGCTTGGGCCTCCACCTCGTCGAGGAGCTCGTCGGTGGAGATGAACTTCCCCCTCCTCGTGCTCATCGATCCCGTGGGGAGGGAGACGAACTCGAAGATGACGATCTCCGGCTCCCGGACCCCCATGAGGCGGAGGGCGGCCCGGAGCTGGCCGGAGATGAGCTTGTGGTCAGCCCCCAGGACGTCGATCATCCGGTCGGAGCTCTCGGCCTTCCACCGGTGGTACGCCAGGTCCCTGGTGGTGTAGAGGGAGGTCCCGTCCGACCTCTTCAATACGAGCTTCTTCTCAAAGCCATCGCCGGAGAGGTCGAGCTGGAGGGACCCCTCCTCCCATTCGGTCAGGCCCGTCGCCTCCAGGGCCTTTAAGACCCCCGCCGTCGACCCGTCCCGGACGAACTCGCTCTCCCACCGGCGGGAGTCGTGAGTGATGTTCAGCCTCCTCAGGGTCTCGTCGATCCCCGAGAGGGCGTACTCCACCGCCTTCCGGAACTTCGCCGCCGTCTCCGGGTCTCCGCCCTCGTAGAGCTGCATCAGCCGGTCGACCCCCTCCTTCAGCTCCGGCGCTGCGGCGAGGTCTTTGTTCGCCTGGATGTAGACTTTTGCGATGGCGTGGTCGGGCTTCGAGCCGTCCAGGGGGTATCTGCCGCAGCCCCAGACGACGATGGCGATCTGCCTCCCCATGTCGTTGACGTAGTACTGGGCCTCGACCTGGCAGCCGGCCCGGAGGAGGATCCTGACCAGGGTGTCGCCGATGACGGAGTTTCTGATGTGGCCGACGTGGAGGGGGCCGTTGGGGTTTGCGGAGGTGTGCTCGACGATCACCCTCTCGTTCATCGACCCGGTCCAGCAGTCGTCGGCTACCGCCTCCCGGACCGTCGAGTCGAGGAACCTGCGGCTGGCGAAGAAGTTGAGGTAGGGGCCCATCGCCTCGGCCCGGTCGACGGTCCCCTTCCCCTCGAGGACGATCGCCTCTTGGATCTTCCTGGAGATCTCGGCCGGGCTCTTCTTGAGGATGGGTGCGAGCCGGAAGGATATGGTGGAGGCGAGGTCGGCGTGGGGGCTCATCTCCAGCAGAAGCTCGTTACCTTCGACCTTCCCGTCGGCCTGGGGCAGAGGAAACCCGCACCGATCTAAGGCGTCTCGGAGGAGCGCCTCGACATCTCTCCAGAAGTCCAGAAACATGAGAGCATCACCGTACGATTCAGGGGGGGAAGTTCGATATACTGATATAAGCGTTGCGACGCACCCCCGGGACGGGGATTTGGTGCCGACCGGTCCATCCCCCTCCGTCGGGGCGGAGGGCGCTGGAAAAGCATAATATAATAAGGGAGCCTATGACTTAGATAGAAATCTGGAGCGGAGATCATGAAGAAGATTCTGGCTTTTCTGGTCCTGATCCTGGCCCTCCCAGCGGTTGCCCTCGCCGACGACGGGCCTGCGGGGGTCGAGGCGATCACGATCCTCAGCCTTCCAGTCGACTCGGTGACGATCTATCCCGACGGCATCGCCACGGTGAGGAGGACCGGGGAGATGGAGGTGACGGAGGGGGTCCACCGGCTCGTCCTGGACCTCCCGTCCTCGGTGAAGATGGATTCGGTGAGGTTTGGGGCGACGAACGCCACCGTCGAGAAGGTCGTCCGCGGCGACAACCTGGAGTACACCCTGAACGTCTCTTCCACCGGGGTCCAGAGGTTTGATCTGGCCTACCTGATGACGATGGCAGGCCAATGGAGGCCCATCTACTCCGTCCACCTGGAGGAGGAGTCGGTGATCGTCTCGGCCCAGGCGATCGTCAGAAACAACTTCGGCGAGGACCTGGAGGGGGTCAAGCTGAAGCTCGTCTCGGGACCGCCTCAGGTCGCGCCCCTGGAGAAGTACCTCGCCGTAGGGGGCTTTGCCATGCGCGCCGTCGCTGAAGAGGAGGCGATGGATTATGCCCCCGCCGCAGCTCCAGCCCCCGCCACGGGGGAGCTGGAGACCCTGTACATCTACGAGCTGGCGGGGAGGAAGGATCTCGGGATGGGCAAAGAGGTGGGATTTCCCCTCCTAGAGGAGACGGCCCCGATCCTGAGGAGCTACCTCTGGGACGCATACCGGAATAGCGAGGGGCCGGTGACCGAGGTCGTGAGAGCGAACAACACCATGAAGGACCCCTGGCCCGCCGGCTCTGCCCTCCTCTATAGGAACGGCGAGTACGTCTCGGGGGTGGAGATCCCCTTCACCCCCGTGGGGACGGAGGCGGAGATCGTCGTCGGCTCCTCGGCGGACCTGAAGGTCTCCCGGAAGATGGCGAGCTACACCACCGAGGAGGAGATCTCTCAGGTCCCCGGAGCCGATAACGCCACCTCGGCGGTGAAGACGACGACGGAGACCTGGACATACCTGCTCAACATCAAGAGCAACCTCGATCGGAACGCCACCGTGGAGGTCTCGGATACTAAGCCCCTCCGGGCCGAGGTCGTATCCGCCGAGCCGGAGCCGAAGGAGACGACGGCGACGGGGCTGGAGTGGGAGCTTTCCCTAACGCCCCGCCAGGAGGCATCGATCGAGTACACCTACGTCATCGTAACAAAAGAGGTCTTGGCGAGGAAGGGTTGAGCTCGCCATAGCCTCTATTTTTTCTATCCTCGGGGCTCAATCGATGGGGACTGAGTGGGGCTTGACCACGATCAGCTTCGGCAGCCGGACGACTAAAACGCCATCCTCGTACCTCGCCCTCACCAGCTCCGGCTTCACCTCGGCGGCGAGCTTGATCCTGCGGCCCATCTCCGCTTCCGGCCTCTCCCTCTGGAGGTAGTTTCCAGGAGGCGGCTCAAACCTCGCCCTGACGGTGACGGCGTCCTCCGTCACCCCCAGGTCTATCAGCTCCTTCTTCGTCCCTGGGAGGTCGATGTACAAGACGACCTCTTCGGGGGAGTCGACGACGTCCACGGCAGGCCCCCCCCCGGCCTCCGGCAGGTTCTCGGCCACGTCCCCCAGCATCTTCCGGAAGACCTCCCTCGCCTGGACCGACCTCTTCATCGACTCCATCACCGCTCTGCCCACCATCCTTTCCGCATCCTCTCTCATCCTTAACACCTCGAAATATCCTGTTATTCCATCTCAACCTCGTCATCTTCCTGAGGCCCGACCGTGACCCTCCGCCTCCGACCGGGCCCCGGCAGGTTCCGCCCGAATCCGGGCTTTGCGAAGAGCTCGCCGTCCGAGTAGACCACCTCCCCCCGGATCATGGTGATCTTCGGGAAGATGGCCCGCCTCCCCTGGTAAGGGGTCCACTCGGCCCCGCTGTGGAGCCGGTCGGCCCGGATCTCGGACGCCGCCCGGGGGTCGATGATGGCGAGGTCGGCGTCCTTCCCCCGGACGATCCCGCCCTTGGTCGAGAGCCCCAGGATCTCGGCCGGCCTCCGGGAGAGGGCGTCGACCATCCTGCCGAGGGAGAGGAGGTTGGATCGAACCGCGATGAGGAGGAGGGGCATCATCGTCTCGACCCCCGGGACCCCCGGCGGGGCGTCCCAGATCTCGTCCCTCTTCTCCTCGGGGAGGTGGGGGGCGTGGTCGGAGGCGATGGCGTCGACGTCGCCCTTCCGAAGCCCCTCCCAGAGGGCGTCTTTGTCCCGGAAGTCCCGGAGGGGCGGGTTCATCTTGAGGAGGGTCCCCTGCCTCTGCCAGTCCCTCTTCGTAAAGAGGAGGTGGTGGGGGGCCACCTCGCAGCTGACCCTCTTTCCTCCCCTCTTGGCGGCCCGAAGGAGCTCCAGCCCCTCGGAGGTGCTTAAGTGGCAGATGTGGGCCCGCTCGGTCATCTTCAGCACCATCTCGATCGCCTTCGCCTCCGCGAGATTCGGCCTGGCCATGGAGTAGAGCTCCGGCTCCCTCCGGTCCCTCAGGGGCGCAGTATTCTCCCGGATCACCTTCCCATCCTCGGCGTGGATCGTGGGTAGGAGGCGGGACCTCGCCGTCTCCTCCAGGATCCGGCGGAGGTCGTCGTCGCTGTGTTCGTAGGTGAAGATCTCTCCGATGGCGGAGGCCCCGAGCTCCGCGAGCCTCTTCATCCGGCCCGGGCCGCCGTTGAGGCAGAAGTCGACGACCGAACGCCTCTCGGCCGTCTCCAGCTTCATCCTGTAGGACCTCTCGTCCAGGGTGGGGGGGTCGGTGTTCGGCTGGTCGACGACGGTCGTCACCCCGCCGGCGACGGCCGAGGTCGATCCCGTCTCCCAGTCCTCCTTGTAGGTGTAGCCGGGGTCCCGGAAGTGGACGTGGAGGTCGACCGCCCCGGGGAGGACGATCATCCCCCGGCCGTCGATCGTCTCCTCTGCCTGATGGTTTCCCCCGAGGTCGGCAACCTTCCCGCCCCGGATCCAGAGGTCGACGTTCTGGAGGCGGCCGTCGACGTAGACCCGCCCGTTCCTGACGACCCGATCCATCCTGGTCATAGCTTATATCCGAACTTTCTCAGCATCCCCCTCCGATCGGAGACGTCGGATGCCGTCTCCGCCCCCTTTGGGGAGGAGCCGTCGATGACCCCCATGATCCCCCTCCCCTGCTCGGTCTCCGCCACCACCACCTCCAGGGGGTTGGCGGTGGCGCAGAAGATCCCGCAGACCTCCTGGACCGCCTTGATGGCGTTGAGGACGTTGATCGGGAAGGCTTCCCGGATCAGGACGACGAAGGTGTGGCCGCAGCCGAGGGCGAGGGCCGCCTCCTTCGCCGCATCGATCAGCTCCGGATCGTTCCCCTCGCACCGGACGAGGCAGGGGCCGCTCGCCTCGGAGAAGGCGATCCCGAACCGTGATCGGGGGGCGGTCCCGGCTATCGCCTCGTAGAGGTCCTCGGCGGTCTTGATGAAGTGGCTCATCCCCAGGATGACGTTGGAGTCCTGGGGGATCTTCATCCTCACGGTCTCAAAATTCATCTTCGAATCCTCCTCGTGGGGGATAGGGGGCGAGATGACTTATAATTATGGCTCCTGGCCGGCTCCCCGGATGGATCGGGGGCTTTCTGTTGGTAACGACACTTTTATTTAATCACCGGTGGAAAGGGAACGGACGGAGAGCGGCATGAGAAAGATCGAGTACTGTCCCATAAGCATGAAGCGGCTTCTGGTGGAGATGAAGGACACCAGTGAGCTGATGGTGGATCTGGGATATTCCGCGGTCCTCTACGACGACGAAGACCTGGCGATGGAGGTGATCAGGCTTGAGGAGAAGATGGACGTCTACGACTACCACGTCCAGATGGCGGCGATGCTGGCCGCGAGGACCGTCGAGGACGCCGAGGCCCTCTCCGGCGTCCTCCAGATCGCATCGGCGGCGGAGATCATCTCCAACGCTGCGGGGGACATCGCCAGCATCGTCCTTTTGAAGATGGGGATCCCCTCCGAGCTGAAGAAGGACCTGAGGCAGGCCGACGAGACGGTGGGCCGGGCGGTGGTGGGGGCGGAGTCGAAGGTCTCCGGGAGGAGCCTCGAGGAGATCTCCTTCGAGACGGAGGCCGGGATGAGCGTCATCGCCATAAGGCGGGGTGAGAGCTGGATCTACGATCCGGAGCCTGGGACGGTGATCGTCGCCGGGGACATCCTCTTTGCCCGGGGCCACGACGAGGGGGTCCCCCTCTTCCTGGAGATGACGACGGGGAAGCCCGCCGTCCCGAAGGTCGGCCAGGAGAGCGGGATCGGCCAGCTCGACCGGGCGGTAGACATCATCGTCGAGATGAAGAACAGGTCGGAGCTGGCGGTGGGCCTCGCCTACACCGCCGTTCTCTTCGACAGCGAGGAGGTGGCGATCGAGGTGGAGGTGATCGAGGAGGAGATGGACGAGATGAAGTACGACCTCCAGCGGTGGGTCCTCCGGGCGGCGAAGCACGTCGACGACATTGAGAACCTCCGGGGTCTCCTCCACCTCGCGGTCTCGACGGAGATCATCAGCGATGCCGCCCTCAAGATCGCCAACGTCGTCCTCCACGATATCGAGCCCCACCCCATCCTCGCCATGGCCATGAGGGAGTCGGACGAGGTGATCACCCGGGTCGAGATCGCCCCCGGGGCGGAGATGGACGGCGAAACCCTCGGCGACCTGGACCTGGAGACGGAGACAGGGATGTACGTCCTGGCGGTGAAGCGGGGCGGGAGATGGACCTACAACCCCAAGCCGAAGGTGACCCTGGGGGCCGGAGACCTGATCTTCGCCCGGGGGAGCAAGAGCGGCGAGGAGCTCCTCCTGAAGATGAGCGGCTTCGCCCCCGACCGGACCCCCAGGCCCTGATCTCCGATCAATGAGATTCTGGTCCCCCTTGGAGGTGCCTTTGCCCGGCTACTTTCTCCTCTGGCCCTTCTTCCTGAGGACTATGGTGGATGTGACGAAGTAGCTGGTGGAGAAGATCGCCGCGGCGAATAGGGATTCCCCGAGGCTGGGCACCCCTCGGTAGTCTAGGTAGAGGGCGTAGACCAGAAAGAAGAAGAGGCCTGCCACCAGCGCCTGGCCGGCCACGCTCCTCCTTTTGAAGTTAGCAAGGATTCTCATCTTGGTGACCTTCGGGCTATAGGTACTTCACCCCTTCGTCCCGGGGGCTTTCGGCCTCGGCCATCTTCCCCGCCCTGGTCATATAGAGCCTCGTCCACCAGACGGTGGTGAGGGGGGAAATGATCAGGACGGAGACGACCCCGCTGAGGCTGGAGAAGGCGGCGCTCGCCGCCTCGGAGCCCGAGAAGGGCGCGGCAAGAAACTGGATCGCCACCGACACCGCCATGACGACTAGCCAGATCAGGAAGACGTCCATCTTGTTCGAGCGGAAGAAGGCGATGCCGGCCTTTATCGCCCCGATAGGGCCGAGCCCGTCGACGACCAGGGCGTAGGGGACCATGGCGAGGAGGATGGATATGAGGAGGCTAAAGGCGATCAAAAGGGCGATCCAGAGGAGGAGGGGTCCGAATTCGGGCTCGTTCGTCTCGAAGGCTCCCATCAGGTCGGCGATGAAGGGGAGGGTCAGGACGAGGACGCCGACGAGGACGACGACCATCATGACGACCTCGGCGAGGAAGAGGCTGAAAAAGTGCCCCCTCCCCGAGGACCACATATCCTTCAGGGTGGTCTTGCCGGAGAGGGTCGCCACCTTCGCCATTCCTATGGCCCCCGCGGTGAAGAAGGAGCTAGATAGCGCCATCCCCAGGATGGCTATGAGGATGATCGCGGCCGCGAGGCCGAGGTTCCCCGCCCCCTGGAGAAGCTCCATCAGCTCCTGGGGGTCTTCAAGATCCCCGGCCGTGGAGAAGAGCTCGGGGGATGAGGTGAACAATGGATACATCACGGCAAAGACCATGGCGACGGCCAGGAGCATGATCGCGACTATCATCAGCACGAAGGGGACGGCCAGGTTAAGGTTACCCCTCCACGTCTCAAAGCCCCTCCTGAGGAGAGTGCCTATGTCTTCGTTCATGGATATCACCTTTGATCTCGGAGTTCGTCGTCGGTTCAGGAGCTCCGCCAGCCAGGAGCGCTCTCATACCATTTAATTATTTTTGGCGGAGCCCATCAGTCGCCCATCTTCCAGAGGTCGTCGCCGACGTGGTGGACCGACCTGACCGCTTTGCCCGACCCCCGCATCTCGGGGCCGGGGAGGAGGGCGATCCCGACGGCGATGGGCTTTCGGTGCCTCTCCTCGACGATGACCACAGGATCGCCGGGGGCGATCTTCTCGTCCGCCTCCACGATCCCGGGGGCCATCACGTCCGCCCCGTTGATGATGAATCTGACGGCTCCGGAGTCGACGACGACCAGGTTCCTCCTGGGCCTAAACTCCAGGGCTCCCCGGACGGTGAAGAAGGGCCGGTCCTCCACCATCATGAAGACTGGCCTACCCTTCAGAAGGATCAGGTCGAAGTCCTGATCGGTCTCGGCAACCTCCAGAGCCAGCCCCCGCAAGGGGGAAGGATCCTCCAAAAAGGGCTCGATGGCGCTCTGGATCCTCTTCGACTCGCTCCCCTTGAGGTGGTGCCTGGACTTGATCTTCATAAAAACCCCTATTCCCCGACAGGTTTAAATATGCAACGTGCGAGTCTCGCCATAGCTCTTGTATTTACCACTGGAGAGAGGCCGATGTCTCAGAGACCCCTTGACATTTTAAATGAATCGCTGAACGGGCCCGTGATCGTCAAGCTCAAGGATGGGAGGGCTTTTCGGGGGGAGCTTCAGGGTTACGACATCCACATGAACCTCGTCCTCGACAACACCGAGGAGATCCGAGAGGGTGAGGACTCCAAGAAGCTCGGAACCGTCGTCGTCCGAGGAGATAACGTAGTTTACATTTCGCCGTGAGGTAATATAGATGACAAAAGGCACCCCATCTATGGGAAAGCGCCACAAGAAGACCCATGTCAAGTGTCGTCGATGTGGCAAGGTATCCTTCAACTACCGTACCAAGACCTGTGCATCCTGCGGCTTCGGCAGGTCCAAGAGGCTCCGGGGCTACGTCTGGCAGAAATATAGCAGCAACTACGGCGGAAACTGATTCGGAGGTCCGGGTTGCAGGACAAGTGCGGCGTGGTGGGGATCTCCTCCGCGGATCCGTGTCGCAACGTGGCCAAGTCGATCTACTACGCCCTCTATGCCCTGCAGCACCGTGGCCAGGAGTCGGCCGGCATCTCCGTTTACGACGGCAAGGTCGTCCGGACCCACAAGGCCATGGGCCTCGTCGCCGAGGTCTTCAACAACCCCCGGATCGAGGCCCTGGGGGGGCCCACGGGGGTGGGCCACGTCCGGTACTCCACCACCGGCGAGTCGGCCCTCAAGAACAGCCAGCCTATTTTGGTGAAGTATAAGGAGAGCTCTGTCGCCATCGCCCACAACGGAAACCTCGTCAACGCCGGAAAGCTGAAAGAGGAGCTGGAGGCGGAGGGGCAGGTCTTCCACTCCACCTCCGATACCGAAGTGATGGCCCGCCTCTTCGTCCGGGCGATGATGGTGCGGGAGGATCCCGCCGAGGCGGTCCGGGAGATCATGAGGAAGGCGGTGGGGTCCTACTCCATCGTCCTCTTGATGGGAAACACCGTCATCGCCGCGAGAGACCCCCTGGGGATCAAGCCCCTATGCGTCGGAAAGACCGATACCGACGTCATCGTCGCCTCCGAGAGCGCCGCCATCGATACCCTCAACGGCAAGCTCGTAAGAGACGTCCGCCCCGGCGAGATGGTCGTCGCCAAAGACGGGGACGTCCGGTTCTACCAGCTCTCCCACAACCAATGCCCCGCCCACTGCGTCTTTGAGTACATCTACTTCGCCCGCCCCGACAGCATCATGGACGAGAGGCTCGTCTACGACGTCCGGGTGAAGATCGGGGCCATCCTCGCCGAGGAGCACCCCCTGGAGGCGGATACGGTGACCCCCGTCCCCGACTCCGGGATCACCTTCGCCATCGGCTACCACCAGAGGTCGAACATCAAGTACCGGGAGTGTCTGATGAAGAACCGGTACATCGGGAGGACCTTCATCATGCCCGGCCAGGAGCTGAGGGAGATCGCCGTGAGGCTGAAGATGAACACCATCCGCCCGAACATCGAGGGGAACCGGATCATCATGGTCGACGACAGCATCGTCCGGGGGACCACCAGCAGGCGGATCGTGGACATGGTGAGGTCGACGGGGGCAAAGGAGGTCCACGTCCGGATCGGAAGCCCCCCCATCGTCGCCCCCTGCTACATGGGGATCGACATGGCGACGAGGGAGGAGCTGATCGCCGCCCACAAGACCGTCGCCGGGGTCGAGGCGGTGATCAACGCCGACTCCCTGGGCTACATCAGCCACGAGGGGCTGGTCCGGGCGATCGGCGTCCCCCGGGAGAGCCTCTGCATGGGCTGCCTCACCGGGGTCTATCCCATCGAGATCCCCGGGGAGGTCTGCCGCCTCGCCCAGACGAGGATCACCGAGTTCATCGAGGAATAAGGCCGTCGGCTTACACTAAAAAAAACCATTTTCAGGATTTGAGCACACAGAAGCCTGATGCTGGTGTTCTACTTCAGCTGCTCTTTAAGTATTCTCAATCTCCCTTCGATTTTAGATCTTAATTCATCTAGACCTTCTTTATTGTTTAGATAAAGTATAACTCTATGATGCCTAAGATCAAATGGAATATCTTCCATATGTTGAGTGATTGGAATCACATGTTTTCCTAATGTATGAGCTATGCCCACTTCATAAAACACATTTGGATTTTTGCCTGAAAAATCCACGATAACTATAGATGAACAGCATATAAGTTCAAAAATATCTTGAACAATTATGCTATTATTCCATATGTCATCAGCTCTTTTACAATCCAAATCTAAACTTGAACATGCTGCTTTTATAGTTTCTAGCACTTTATCGAATCTCATTTCAAATGGGATCATAACAGAAACTAAGTTAGTTTTGAGAGGCTTACTAGGAGGATCAAAGACCGAAGGTGAGAATGTTAACACTTCTTTCGCGTCATCCGAATTTATTGATGTCGAAATGTAACCCCTTACAATTTTGCAAAGTTTTACATTAGATGTCTGCTCATTTTTGGTAACAATAAGATTAGTTATTTTCAAAATTTCATTTACTTGTTCTATCGCTTTATCGTGGTCATATTGTGGATCTTTGAAATGAATGGGATTTAATAGATTTTCAATAACCTGAACCAATTTATGCGAAGGAAGATCTGAATCTGCACTTTCTTCGTTGTTTAATTCATCCAAAACACTCGCAACCCACCTCTTCCTAGTCGAACCGTCATGGACATAATCTAAATCTACACCTCTGAAAAAACTCGTTAGATAAAATGATGATCTATAAGGGAAATACTCATAAGGGGGATTACCGCAAATCATCTCCGCCAGTACATCAATCGAGCTAGTGCCTATTTTCATGATGAGCACCTTAATAGCCTTTACCAATTGCAGTCTTTTCTGTCATGTGACATATATAATCCCCTTGTATTTTTAGCCTCAGCAAACTTTGTAGATGGGCTTTTCCGACCCCTTTTAAAGAAATCCTCACTACCACCATCTCCACAGCCTTTTTCACCTCCCGCCGCCTACACCCACCCATGAGAGCGCTTGCCGTGACCGGAAGGCTCGCCGAGGGGATGGTGAGGGAGGCGGTCGGAGGCCTCGCGGACGTCCTGGTGATGGATGTGGACGTAGCCTCCTTCATCACCCCGAAGATGATCCGGGATGCTGCGCCCACGGGCTACGATATAATCCTCATCCCGGGAGCCATCACCGCCGACTTCGGCCCCGTCGCAGCGGAGCTGGAAACGAAGATCCGGCTCGGGCCGAAGCACGCCGTCGACCTGCGGCGGGTCTTGCCGCTCCTAGGCGAGGTGGAGCTCTCGACGACCGTCCCGGCCTGCGTCCTCCTGGAGGAGAGGATGAGGTCGGAGGCGCAGGCCGCCATCCTGGAGCTGGAGGCGGGGGCGGAGGCGCCGCTTGAAATAAAAGGCGTCAAGGTCGGCGGAGCGAGCCGGATGAAGGTTCTGGCCGAGATCGTCGACGCGACCCGCTTCGGCGACGGGGAACTCGTCGAGAAGGTCCGCCACTACGAGGGGGAGGGGGCGGACATGATCGATCTGGGGCTCCCTCTGGACGCCGAGCCCGTCGACGTGACGCGGGCCGTTTGCGTGGCGAAGGGCGCGACCCGGCTTCCCGTCTCTGTCGACAGCTTGCGGCCCGATCTCCTCAAAGCCGGGATCGAGGCGGGGTGCGACCTCGTCCTCAGCCTCGACGGCTCGAACCTGGACGATGTGGGTCCATTGGCAGCCTCCGCCGGGGTTCCGGCCGTGGTCCTCCCGGGGCCGGAGGCGAGCCTCGCGGAGAACCTCCGCCGGGCCCTCGATCTGGGGGTGAGGGCGATGGCCGACCCCGTCCTCAGCCCGCCGCTTCTGGGGCTGGCCGAGTCGATCTGCCGGTACCGCGAGGTCCATAAGGCGTTTCAAAAGCTGCCTCTATTCTTCGGCGCAGGGAACGTGACGGAGCTCCTCGACGCCGACTCTCCGGGGGCGAACGCCCTCCTCGCCTCCATGGGGGCGGAGGTGGGGGCGGCGGTCCTCTTCACCCCCGAGTACAGCGATAAGGCCCGGGGGAGCATCCGGGAGCTGCGGAGGGCCTCCGAGATGATCCTCCTCGCTGGTGCGAGAAGGAGCCCGCCCAAGGACCTGGGCCTCGACCTTCTGGTCCTAAAGGAGAAGCACCGCCGCCCTGAGGAGGAGATGCCGGAGGAGTACGTGGCGGTGGGGGCGATCCTTCGTGATCTCGGGGAGGTTGAGGTAGAGGAGGAGGGTGGCGGCTATTCGGACCGTGGCGGCAGAGGAGGCGGAGGCAGCGGGGTCGAATTCGGTGGCCGCCGCTGGGAGATGGACCCCGCCGGGAGCTTCAGGATCGGCGTCGCGAAAGGAAAGATCGTGGTCCGCCACGACGCTGTCACCCTGGTGGGCAGGTCGGCTCGCGGCCTCCTCGGCGAGATCGTCTCCCGGGGTCTCGTCACCCGCCTCGACCACGCCGGCTACCTCGGCCGGGAGCTGGAGAAGGCAGAGATCGCCATCGGCCTTGGGAGGAGCTATTCTCAGGACGAGCCGCTATTTCCAACAAAGAATTAAATAAGATCGGCTCGTCTCCCGCCCCCGATGAATCAGAAATCTTGGGCTACTATCGGAGTGGTCTTCCTCGCCGGGATAATGATCTTCTCCACCTTTGCAGGCTTCGTCATGCGGGGCGGGGACCCCGTCGTCACGACCACCTCGTCGGCCTGGAACCCCTCCGACTTCGGGGTGGGTGGACGGTTGATCGATTGGGACTTCGAGGGCCTCGGCGACGCCCTGGGGATGTATCCGGAGGACCTGGTCTTCGCCTTCTGGATCAACATGACCGCCTCCGAGAACCTCACCGAGGCGGCCGCCCTCGTCCTCCCGCAGACCATCGCCCTCACCTTCAGAGATCAGTTGAACCTCTACCCCTCACCGATCGACAGCTTCTCCTGGGGGCTCTTCGGTGACGAGTTCGTCGAGTTCCACTGGACGAGGCCCGCCCCAATGGGTGGCCACGGCCTATCGGTAGTCTACAACGGCTACCAGATGATCCCCCTCGAGATGACGGACCTCTTCAGGGTAATGGGAACCCCCGTCCTCTTTGGGAGCGAGCCGGCAGTAAAGAGGGTCCTGGACGTCCTGTCGGGGCAGGCCTCCACCACCGAGGGCTTCGTCCTCCCCTACGACGAGGCCGACGACCTCCAGATATCGTGCCTGGGGAAGGACGCCGCCGAGAACCCTAGCCTAATGCCGCCCCTGGGGGGAGAGTACGTCGAGTCGTACCTGGGCGTCAGCCCCTCCGATGACGGCTTCATCCTGACGGCGAAGTACCTCTCCCTCCGTGGCGAAAGCCGTGATAGGGTTCGCGACCTGGCGGAGAGCTGGGGGCTTTCTGTCAGTGAGGAGGGGAGGATAGTCGCCGTCTCGGGGGTAGTGGAGCCCGAGAACCTGGCCGGGACGCTGGGAGCCTTCGTGGTTCCATAGCGCAACCTTTTTAGCTGGGAAGCGGCCCCCATGAGCTAAGCCATTCTGGGGCGATTTTTGCGATGAATGATGACGGGCACCGCCCTGAAGGAGAATGAATTATGGCAAGACCGATATACGTTAGATTTGACGTTCCAGCTGACCTGGCCTCCAAATCCCTGGAAGCGATCGAGCTCGCCCGGGACACTGGAAGGCTGAAGAAGGGAACCAACGAGACGACCAAGGCCATCGAGCGGGGCGTAGCCAAGCTCGTGGTGGTGGGCGAAGACGTGGAGCCTCCAGAGATCGTGGCCCATATTCCGCCGCTCTGCGAGGAGAAGAAGACCCCCTACATCTACGTAAAGAAGCAGAGTGAGATCGGTTCCGCCTGTGGCATGAGGGTCAAGAGCGCCGCCGTGGCCATCCTGGAGCCGGGGAAGGGAAAGGACATCTTGGACGAGATAGTTCAGAAGGCCCAGGCCCTGAAGTAGGGGTGGTAGCGGATGGCAGACGAATGGGAAGGCGTCCCTGCCGAGGTCATTGAGATCATCGGCAACACCGGGATGCACGGCGAGGCCACCCAGATCAAGTGCAGGATTCTGGAGGGCAGCAACAAGGGCCGCATCATCACCAGGAACTGCATGGGCCCCATAAGGATGGGGGACGTGCTGATGCTGCTCGAGACCGCAAGAGAGGCCAAGAAGCTTACCACCAGGTGAGGTCTCATGGAAGAGAGAAAGTGCTCCTTCTGCAACCGGAAGATAGAGGCCGGCACAGGGAAGATCTACGCCAAAAAAGACGGGACGGTTTACTACTTCTGCTCGTCCAAATGCGAGAAGAACATGATCGGCCTGGGGAGAGTTCCGAGAAGGGTCGAGTGGGCGATCAAAGGGTGGTAGGGCTTGGAGCAGACCTTCGTTATGATCAAGCCTGACGGCGTCCAGCGGGGCCTCGTCGGCAGGATCGTTCAGAGGATCGAGGCGAAAGGGCTGAAGATCGTGGCGATGAAGATGAGGACTCTGCCCCAGGACGTCGCCCGGGAGCATTACGCCGAGCACTCCCAGAAGCCCTTCTTCGGAGACCTGGTGAGCTTCATCACCTCGGGCCCCTCGGTCCCGATGGTGGTGGAGGGGAAAGACGTCATCTCCGAGATGCGAAAGATGAACGGTGCCACAAACCCGACGAAAGCCCAGCCCGGCACCATCCGGGGCGACTTCGGCCTGGACATGGGGAGGAACGTCATCCACGGCTCCGACTCCCCGGAGTCGGCGAAGAGGGAGATCGCCCTCCACTTCGGCGAGGCGGAGCTCTCCAGCTACACCAGGATCGACGAGGCCTGGCTCTACGAGTGAGCTTCTGTCCCTCCGGCAGCTCCCAGATCTGCCAGGAGGGCGGCCTCGCCGCTATAGGAACTGACGGGGTCCGGATCTGATCCAGCATGAAGCAGAAATCGAGGAAGGCGAAGAAGGGGAAGGGTCAGCCCGAGTCCGACCTGAGAACCCCCATCGTCTGCGTTATGGGCCACGTGGACCACGGCAAGACCACCCTTCTCGACAAGATCAGAGGCACCACCATCGCTGACGGCGAGGCCGGGGCCATAACCCAGCACATAGGGGCGACGGAGATTCCCCTGGCCGTCATCACCGAGGTCTGCGGCCCGCTATTCAGGGGCGACTTCCAGATCCCAGGCCTCCTCTTCATCGACACGCCGGGCCACCACTCCTTCACCTCCCTTCGGAGCAGGGGCGGCTCCCTCGCCGACCTCGCCGTCCTCATCGTCGACGTAAACGAGGGGTTCCAGCCCCAGACTATCGAGTCGATAAACATCCTGAAGCGTTACCGCACCCCCTTCGTGGTGGCGGCCAACAAGATCGATCGGATCTCGGGATGGCTCCCGGTGGAGGGGGCGCCTCTCGCCGCGACCCTCAAGGCCCAGAGCGAGAGGGTTCGGGGAGATCTGGACAACCGGATCTACGAGCTGGTCGGCGAGCTCTACAAGCAGGGGTTCAACTCGGACCGGTACGATCGGATCAGCGACTTCACCAAGAACATCGGCGTCGTCCCCATCAGCTCCATCTCCGGGGAGGGGGTCTCGGACCTGCTGATGGTCCTCCTCGGCCTGGCCCAGAAGTTTTTGAAGGAGAACCTGAAGGTCAGGGCCAGCGGCCCTGGGGTCGGGACGATCCTGGAGGTGAAGGAGGAGCGGGGCCTCGGCACCACCCTCGACGTCATCCTCTACGACGGCGAGTTTCGGTCCGGGGATACCATCGTCGTGGGGACCCTGAAGGATCCGATCGTCACCAAGATCAGGGCCCTCCTCAAGCCCCGCCCCCTCTCGGAGATCAGGAGCGAGGAGCGGTTTCTTCCCGTAAAGCACGTGGCTGCCGCCAGCGGCGTCAAGGTCTCGGCTCCCAAGATCGAGAGCGCCCTCGCTGGGTCGACCATCAGGGTGGTGAGCGAGGACGAAGATGTCGATGCCGTAGCCCAGGAGATAAGGTCGGAGCTGGAGACGGCGAGGATCGACACCGAGAACGTCGGCGTCATCATCAAGACCGATACCATCGGCTCCCTGGAGGCGCTGGTGGGGGAGCTGGAATCGAAGGCGATCCCGATCCACGCCGCCGACGTCGGCCCCATCACCCGGAGGGACGTGATCCGGGCCGCCGCCATCCAGGACCCCCTCTACTCGGCGGTCCTGGGGTTCAACGTCAAGATCCTCCCCGACGCCCTGACGGAGGTCCAGAAGAGCGACGTGCCGATCTTCCTCTCCGAGGTCATCTACAACCTCCTCGAGAACTACGATGACTGGGTTGAGGACCAGAAGATGAGGATGGAGCAGGAGAGGCTCCAGGCTGTGATCAGGCCCGGGATGATCAGGATCATCCCCGACTACGTCTTCCGGCAGTCCAAGCCCGCCGTCGTCGGCGTCCAGGTGGTGGGCGGCCAGATCACCAACGGCGTCACCCTCATGAGGGAGGACGGGGCGGTGATCGGGACGGTGAAGGGGGTCCAGGCGAGCGGGGAGAACGTCGGATCTGCCAGCGTCGGGAAGGAGGTGGCGGTCTCCATCGACGGCCCCACCGTCGGCCGCCAGATCCACGAGGGGGAGATCCTCTACGTCAACATCCCCGAGAAGCACGTCAAGATCATCGAAGCGGAGCTGAAGCAGAGGTTCTCCGAGGACGAGCTGGAGGCTCTGGAGAAGTTTTTGGAGATCAAGAGGGCGAAAGACCCCTTCTGGGGTCGATGACTCCCAAAAGATCGAGATCTGGACGCCCCTCGTCCCCGGCTAATAGAGCCGCCTTTTTCCGTTCGATCTATCCTCTCTCTTCAGGACCCCTCCTCCTCTCGGAGGGGGTTTGTCCCGGTCGGGAAGGGCTGGATCGGCTAAACTGAGACTAGATCCTGTTTTTTTCGATTTTTTTGGCGTTTTGGCCCCTCTTCCGATCTTAAATCTTCATAATTATTGTGAACTCGTCTCAAACAGATATAAATCGCCGGGGAGGAGTCTTGGAGGAGGAGGCAGAAAAGAGATGGTAACTTCGTCCAGCAAGGACAAGGTATTCGAAGCGATCGAATCGAAGGGCGTTAAGTTCGTACGATTGTGGTTCACAGACATCCTCGGCCTGCCGAAGAGCTTTGCCATTTCCCCGTCGGAGCTGGAGGGGGCCTTTGAGGAGGGGATGGGCTTCGATGGCTCCTCTATCCAGGGTTTCGCCCGGATCGAGGAGAGCGACATGGTGGCGAAGCCAGACCCCGAGACCTTCACGATCCTCCCCTGGAGGGCGAAGGAGGGGCAGAACGTCGGCCGGATGTTCTGCGACATCCTGGAGCCGAGCGGCCACCCCTACGCCGGAGACCCGAGGTACGCCCTCAAGAGGAACCTCGCCGCCCTGAAGGAGATGGGCTACGACTACTACGTCGGCCCGGAGCTGGAGTACTTCTACTTCAAAGACGATAAGGGGACGGAGATCCTGGACAAGGGCGGCTACTTCGACGCCATGACGACGATGGACGCCGCGAGCAATCTCCGGCGAGACACGATCCTGACCCTGGAGTCCATGGGGATCAACGTCGAGTACAGCCACCACGAGGTGGCCCCATCCCAGCACGAGATCGACCTCCGGTATCAGGAGGCGTTGAAGATGGCGGACATCGTCATGACCTATCGGATCGTCGTCAAGGAGATCGCCCAGCAGCACGGCTACTACGCCACCTTTATGCCGAAGCCGATCTTCGGGGAGAATGGGACGGGGATGCACGTCCACCAGTCGATCTTCAAGGGCAAGAGGAACGCCTTCTTCGACCCCGGGGACGGGTATCACCTCTCGGACTTCGGGAAGCACTACATAGCCGGCCTCCTGA
>Ga0334900_1001820_pt1 | contig 21126 bp, 16 predicted proteins | sample GraSluR3_MG_2_FD_207231 | JGI IMG/M metagenome (GOLD analysis project Ga0334900, IMG submission 207231) | Sludge microbial communities from methane-producing bioreactor in Wageningen University, Netherlands - Granular Sludge_31_08-R3 | ecosystem: Engineered > Bioreactor > Anaerobic >...
CAGGGTCTGCAGAAGACCAACCAGGCTGGCGGCATAATTTCCGCTATCAACCGTTGAGACATAACGGGGGGAGAGCGTCTTCAACGATTGGGTGTCATACCAGTTCAACAGGTGACCGCGATATTTTTCCAATTCATCCAGGGTTTCAAAGGAATAGATCGTCCGGTAAACGAAGTCCATCACGCCGATATAACCCAGGTCATAAGCCGTGGCAGTGGACAGCAGCATCAACCCGATATTAGTTGGTGAGGTTCGGTGCGCAACCTGGCCTTTAGGGTCTTCCTGAAAATGATCGGGCGGAAGCCAGTGATCGTCCGGGCCTATGAAGCGTTCAAAATATAGCCAGGTACGCCGGGCAATACTGCGAAGCTCCTGGCGTTCAGAATTGCTGAGCTCAGATCGTTTGTCAAATTGATTGGGTATGCTGATCCAGTAAGCAATCTGAGGTGAAACCGTCCAGATCACAAGCAATGGCAGACTGATCCAAAAAGCATTCCGATTGATAAACCACAATGCCAGGCCAATGCTAAGACCGGCAATCGGGGCGTTGATCATCCGCTGCCAGATTGTGGTGATTTTTCGTTGTTTCCCAAAGAGGCGGATCGTGTGTGCAGAAGTCGTCCACTGCAACAGGCGCTTATCACTGAAGAAAACCCTCACCAGAGTCGTCATAACCGCATCGATCATGATCAGGGATTCGTAGGGCAGGAACACAACCCACAGAATCCACCGTAGGAATGCTGTATTAATATTGGCAATCAGGTTTGCAGTTGCCCCTAGAAGGAAACGGGAGGACAGGGCGGTGACAATTCCCTTGATCAAAGTAAAAGCGGAGCTAAAAAGCAGCAGCAAGGTCCAGATTCCGGCACCTCGCTCAAACATCAGCCAGCCTGTAATTATTGCCAGTAATATTGCCGGCGAAAGCAAGCTCCGCCTGAGGTTGTCAACGATCTTCCAGATATCAATAATTTTGAACGGGTTCGGCTCAGTGGCACCATCCTGGAGCGGAACTCGTGGGCGGAGCCACCGCACAAGCTGCCAGTCCCCCCGAATCCAGCGATGCAGCCTTTCGACCTGGCTGCCATATTCAGGCGGGTAGTCTTCAAAGAAGACAATATCAGACACCAACCCTGCACGGCCCTGGATTCCTTCAAAGAGATCGTGACTGAGCAGGGTGTTTTGCGGCACCTTATTATTGAGGCTCCGTTCAAACGCCGCAACGTCATAGATACCTTTACCCACATAAATCCCCTCACCAAAAAGATCCTGGTAGATATCCGAAACAGCCCGGGTGTAGAGGTCCAGACCCAAATCCCCCGCAAAAATACGGGTAAACGACGATTTATTGACACTGGTCGGTTTTACCTCTGTGCGCGGCTGAAGAATGGTATACCCGGCTGTCACTTCAGACGTTCCGTCCTTGAATTCCGCCTGGTTGAGGGGATGGGCCAGTGTGGCAATCAGAGCATTGGCACTCTCTCGGGGAATAATGGTGTCGGAATCGAGTGTGATGACAAAACGAACACCTTTCATGAACTCAAGCTCACCATAGATCTGGTCAAAGCTGTCGGTGAACCCTTCAAGAAGAAAGCGGTTGAAATCCGCCAGCTTCCCACGCTTGCGTTCCCATCCCATCCAGACATCCTCTTTAGGATTCCACTGACGCTTCCGGTGAAAGAGAAAGAATGGGCGTTTTCCCCGGTCTCCTTGGTATTGATCGTTCAGAGCCTCAATCCCATTAATGGCCATGTTCAAGAGCGTTTCATCTTCGGGCATTTCCTCCTGAGGTGCGTCGCTGTAATCGGTCAGTAGGGTAAAGCCGATGTTGGGATCTTTATTGGCCAGATAATGTAATTCAAGCTGGTGCAGGAGAAAGGCAATGTCTTCCTCATTGGTGAGAAGGGCAGGTATAGCGACCTGTGTTCTGAATTCACGCGGGATTCGTTTGCTGAAATCCATTTTTGGTAAAATCCGCGGCGGAAGGGCGGCTGTTAAAATTGAGTTGATCAGGTTGACCGCCACACTGGAGGCCGGGATCAAACTCAAGAGTCCAATCACAATCCATTGCCAGGGTTTTGTCATGAAAGGCTTGCTGATCAGGACCAGACCAAGAGTCACCAAGAGTGTGAGAGCCGTAATCCCACCGAGAAAGAAGCTGGTATTGTGAGCAAAGAAAAAATTGCGGAGCTTTCCCCGGAAATCGTACACGAAGCCAATTTCTCTCTTTAGAACTTCCTCTCCCCGGTCAAGAAGATAATAGCCTACATGCCGGGGTTTGGTCCTGGGTTCTGCTTTCTGACAAAGGTCTATTGCTATTCGAGCAACCTCAAACTCATTTTTTGCTGATTGTTCAGCCAGGCCTTCGATTTTCTTTCGATAAAGATCCCGGGTTTCAAAATCCATTCCTGCGTAAACGCGGCCAGGATCAGTTCTGAGGATCTTTTCAACAACAGCATGGGATTCAAAGAGGTCTTTCCAATCAATCCGGTCGAAGATGATCAGCGTCCGTAGAGCACGTGCAATGACCTCATCCGAATCGATCTCTGCAAAGTCCATAGGGGGTGTTTTCTTAATCGGGTCTCCGTCAGCAATAATGTCAAAAATGGTGCCGGACAGGATTTCAATTAATACCAGCCGCAGGAATAACGGAAGCGCCCACAATTCGCTCATATCCAGCTGGATTTCATTTTGAAAAGCTTTCAGAGTCCGATCAATGTCATTGCGGACAAGTTCAACCTGGAAAAACCTGACCATGTTCCTGGCAATCTGATAAATCCTGGGAAGCCCCTCTGAACCCTCAAGGGCGGGGAGCTTGAGAAAATACGTCTCTGGCAGGTCATCCTGGATCAGTTCCCCGGTTTCCTGGATGATAAAGTAATTATCCAAAAACCATTCCACCCCTTTTGAGGATAATTTCTTCTTTTCGGACAATTGGGAAAGCGTATGATGCGCTTTTTCCAGATTGGCAAGATAAAGGTCAATATCTTTGATGATCCTGTAAGCCGTGGATGATATCCGAGTAGACTCGCTATGGTCGTTCAACCGGCTGATAAAAGCGTCAAAGGTATTCTCTACAGGATTTTGTGGTGTGGAATCATCCAGCATGCGTCAGTGTCCCTTCGATTGTTCTGCATATTGTTCAGCCAGTGATTTGGCGGCTTCAGATTCTGAGAGGTCCTGCTGAATAAGGAGGGGCGTCGTCCCAAAGACGATGAAGTTGAGCGCGATATTACCATAAGGCCAGCGGTTCTCCCCTGAAAATCCGTGCGCGCTGAGAATAACCAGGTCAATCTCTTCCTCAATGACAAGGTTGTGCAGCGCTGCCGTCGGCTTTGAGGATATCAGGATGACTTTTTCTACCCGTTCCTCCACAAATTGACAGCTGATGGACTCAAGATATCTTTCAGCTTCGATTTTGTTGATTTTTTCCAGCCTGGATATCAACGCTTTATCTTCATCCGACAGCGGAGTCTGGCGCGGCAGTCTGGGTTCTTCAACAATATGGGTCAGAAAGACTTTTGAGGCGTGGGCATCGCTGATAGATTTCGCCAGGGGCAGAATGCATTCCGCCCGTTTTGACCCATCCAGGGGCAGAAAGACCCGGTTGTATTCCAAACCGCTTAAGTCATCTTCTACCTCCTGATAAGCTCGGATGATCATAACCGGAACGAAAGTCCGCAGAAGTACTTTCTGGACAACGCTGTTAATGTTCCAGGCAGAAACACCACTGCTGCCGTGGCTGGAGAGAATGATCAGTTGGACATTTTCAACCCTGGCATAATTAATAATCTCCAGGGCTGGTGTTCCTTCAAGGACAGCAATATCAGTTTTAATGCCGACCTTTGCCAGGCGGGCTTTAATTGTCCTCAGATATGCCTCCGCTTCCGATTTCCGCATTTTCCAGTTCATTGGATTGATAATGCTCTGCTGGTTGGCATTCCTTTTTTTAGTGACCACCTGCAGAAGGGTCACCTGCGAATCAAAAGCCTTAGCAAGGGCGACTGCATGGGGCAGGACTCTTTCAGCCAATGGCGACCCATCCAATGGTAATAAAATATGTTCAAACATAATGATTAACTCCTCAGGAGAATATTCTTCTTGGTTAACTTTACCTTCATCTGACTTGCAGGTCGATACCTGGATCAGAATAGACCCCACGGAAAGATCTGAGGTAAAGTATCAAACATACTGCCATTTGTGAGAGATGTCAGAGATTGAATTTCGGTTTGATGATCGTTTAGTGAGTTGGAATACAGTTGGGATACCTGTTCTTTTTGGCTCGCGGATTGAAATCTGGTGGTTTTATCACTGTCTTGTTTCAACTATTAATAAAAATCGTTATAATATTCTTTAAAACAGGTGAGGTTAGATTTCCTGATCAGGATTTCTTCAATTTACTTTAAGTTGGGTTTGAGGTAAGAGTTAAAAATAACAGGCACGATCCAAATCTGATCCAGTGACTGAAGGAGTTCAATAAACTGTTTTATGAATAAACCAGATACCTTTGAACGGATTTTGGGATTACTGCCTTTTGGGTGTGTCCTGATGGGGGAGGACCAACAGGTTCAATTTATGAATCCGACCATGGCGAAAGTCCTGGGGTTGCCAAATGAAAAGGTAGCAATCGGATTTCGTCTCCTCGATTATTTCCATGATGACGATCAGGAATCCTTTGTTGCCTTCATGAAAAAACCTGGGAAGGCTCCAACTGAACAGACCTGGGAGGTCTTCAGGCTGACTAATGGCGATGGCTATGAAATAAAAGTCTTGATGAGCGGTACGCATCCTGCGGAAGACTCAGGGGTCGGTGCGGATTATTTGCTGGTATGTGCGCCGTTTGAGTCAGTCATTTCTGAGAAAGCTGATCATGATCCTTCTCAAAAAGGCCGATATGAAAATATTTTCAACAGCGCGACTGTTGGGATCACCATTCTGGATGAGTCCGGCACGATAGAAGAATCAAATCAAACATTCCTTGATTTTTTTCATAATACAAAAGAAGCCGTCCTGGGAAAGCATTATTCGGACTTCTTTCAGGGCGAGGCAAGGGTGGAGTTTGAGCGGTCAATGCAAATGCTTGAGAATGCCAAATCCGCATATATTAAGAATGTGATTACGCTTGATCCTGAAAAGACAGAGCGCAGCATCCTTGAGATCTCTATCTCCTGGATCAAGGGTGATCATCCAGACCACAAGAAATATATGCTGATAACAGAAGATCTCACCCATCAGGAGGATACACACGCCGCACTCCTCCAAGCGGAAAAATTATCCCTAACCGGCCGGCTGGCGGCATCCCTGGCGCACGAGATCAATAACCCCCTCCAAACTTCGATTGGATGTCTCGGTTTGGCTCAGGAAATGCTTGATAGCGAAAACCAGGAGCTGGGGATTTATCTGGAAATGGCGATTGAAGAACTTCGCCGAAGCGCTCGGATTGTTAAAAAGTTGCGCGATCTCAACCGAAAATCAGAACCTTTGGAAAAAACACCGGTGAATGTGCAAGAACTTTTACACGGTGTTCTCCTTTTGACAAAAAACCAGATTTTCGACCATAACATCGTCCCGGTCTTTCCCTATCAGGGCCCACCACCGATTGTCCTGGCCTCTAAAGATCAGTTGCAGCAGGTTTTACTGAATTTGATCATGAATGCAATTGATGCCCTTCCTGAAGGAGGGAACTTTTACATGGATATTATTCATACAGAAAATCCACCTGGTGTGAGCATCAAAATCCGGGACACCGGCGCAGGGATCTCGCCTGAAGCCATGGACCATCTATTTGATCCGTTTTTTACCACAAAGGCTGATGGAATAGGGCTGGGACTGTACATTTGTAAGAATATTATCGAAGACCATCAGGGAACCCTTAAAGTGGAGAGTGAGCCAGGCAATGGAACGGAATTTACCGTCTGGCTCCCCGGTGCAGGACACCAGGCAGAGGAGTAATTGGTTATGGAAAAAATTCACACGCTTGTTGTTGATGACGAACCTGGAATTCGGTTCTTTGTCGAAGAGACACTGCATCGCAGCGGTCATGACATCACTACAGCTAAATCCGGTGAGGAAGCCCTGGATACCTTGCGGGATACCCCGTTTGACCTGGTCGTGCTTGACCTTAAGCTCGGCGGCAAGGTGGATGGGATCAAAGTGCTTGAGGCAATCCGGTGGCGCTGGCCGGAGACCAGCGTGATCATCTTTACTGCCCATGGCAGTCTGGAGAGCGCCGTACAGGCGATTGACCAAGGGGTTGAGAAATATGTCCAGAAGCCTCTCTCCCCGCAGGAACTGCGAAAGGTAGTTGAAGATGTGCTTGAGGAAAGAGCGGATACCCGTAAGACTGCTCAGGACATTCGGCATCAAATCCTGAGAAAAGGACCTTTTGAGGTGGATGAAAGCCTGCACCGGGTGCGAATGGGAGAAGAAACACTTGATCTGACTCCCAGTGAGTTCAACTTGATTGTTCATCTCCTTCGAAACGATGACCGGGTGATCTCACCTGCAGAACTTGTCGAAGTTGTCCGGGGATATAAACCTGAAGATACAATTGAAGCGCGTCAAATCATCAAGTGGTATATCCACCGTCTACGGCAAAAAGTGGAAAAAGATTCTTCTCATTCAGAGTTTATTTTAAATATCCGGGGGGTTGGGTATCGAATCAAGCCTGAATCCTGACACTCAGCGGTCTTATTGATTTCGTAATGCATCAGTACGAATTTCTGCCTTTTCATTTGACTTTTAACTCTATCATCCTGGGCTGACAAACGGGAAGACTCTCTGCATTCACTCAGGGCGGTTTATGTTTAATTTTTCTCTTCTTTGGTGCATTTTTCTCTGAATCCAACCCAGCCAACCCAATCCCAACCTGTAAATAACCATACGCATCTTGGGTAAGACATGTGATTTGATATTATTGAGAAGTCAAAGAATGATTTCTCTTTTTTAGGCGTTTTGCAAAGAGCAAATTCCCCTCAAAAATTGAGTGATCCTGGATGAAAGAACCGTGCATAATAAAGAAATAATAAAGGAGATTCAATGTCAGCAACAATTCATACAATGGATTTAGAAGAGGTTACCTACGAAGAAAAAATCTCAGACCAATCGGGGATCCATGCGGATGACACTGTGAGCCTGTACCTCAACGAAATGGACCGGGTTCCATTACTCTCCAGGGAAGAGGAAATCGTTCTGGCGAAAGAAATGGAAGCGGGAAGGATCGCACGGGAAAGAATGCTGGAATTTGAAGGTAATCCGGACGAGATTACAAAATTGCGTGAGGACATTGATAAAGGGAGGATTGCCCGCGATCACATGATCAATGCAAATATCCGTCTTGTGGTCAATATTGCCAAGAAGTACCGCCGGTACAGCTCGTCATTTTTGGATCTGATTCAGGCGGGCAATGTTGGGCTGATCCGGGCAGTCGATAAATTTGATTACACACGTGGCAACCGTTTTAGCACCTATGCCACCTGGTGGATCCGCAGGGCGGTATTGCGTCACCTTAACCAGAAGGAACGCACGATTCGTCTCCCAAATTACCTCTCAACCCGCATTCGCAAAATTCACCAGGCCCGTAAGGAACTGATGGACAAAATTAACCGCACACCAACAATGGAAGAAATTGGGCAAAAGGTGGAAATGAATCCCGAGGAAGTTGGTAAGCTGCTGGGCTACGCTCAACACGCGATTTCTCTGGACGAGCCAATCGGCGATAATGGCGAAGCTGATCTTCAAAGTTATATCGAAAACAAAGATGCGCCCAATCCATTTATTGAAGTCCGTCAGAACCTGCTGGCTGAAGACGTCCTTGATGCATTAAGTGAATTAACGGAACGTGAGGCGAAAATCCTGACCCTGCGTTTTGGTCTGAATGGTGCTAAGAAACATACACTTAAAGAACTTGGAGAAATCTTTGGCATCACTCGAGAACGTATTCGCCAGATCCAAAAAGGCGCTTTAAGGAAATTGCGCCAACCTCAAGTGAAACGTAAGCTCCAGTATTATTTCTAAAATATCACACCCGCCATCTGGAGGTCCCTTATTCAATCCTCAATCAGCCGGTTTCATTCTCGATTGAGGCGGATAAGGATTTAATAAGATCAAGCCTGCATATCAAATCATAAGGAGGAAAAAAGCGCATGTCCTTTACCTATACCTATACTGCGCGAAATAAGGACGATCCTGACCGCGCCATGACATTCACCATCATCGAAAACACACTCAGAGTCAACCTGACCGGTTTGGATGACCGAATAACCGACATGATCGGGAAGGAAAACCGTCAAACCACCCTCAAGGAGTTTTTTTCTTCTCAGTCCGGATCTGTAATCCTCAAAGCTGTAGAACGGGTATCCGGTCTGGTGCATATCCATGATGTCAAACCGTCTCTGAGAAACGGTAATTTCAAACTCACCTTTTGGAGACGAATTGCCGGACTGAGGTTCGCGCCACTGGTCCTGGCGATGGGTGCCGTGGATAACCCTGAATCTGCGGCCACATTCATTGATACCCTGCAGGATCGTCAGGATCAGGTCGAATATCCCGGTTTCTTCTCTGGGATACTGGATTATTGGGGAACCTGGATTGGCGCTCTGATTGGTTTGATTATCCTGATTAGACAGCAGCATAAAAAAAGGGGAACCCGGTCACCCTGAAGTTGAAACCGTTTAGTTGCTTGATGATTTCCAGACTTCCATAAGGTTATGGATTTCTATGGCGTAAAGCTTCACAACTTAATGGTGGACACCCGCACTAACGCCTGCATTGACGAGAACGAGCCCTGATATCTCAACAACGGCTGGCTCGTTTACATAGGATGTGATAAGCCTCTTCCGGATCGTCAATGTCTAATAAGATCTCCTCGGTTTGGCAATCAATTCGGGTCACACGCTCGCCATAGGTATGGGGAAGGTCTGCATTTTCAAAAACGGTTATCGCCAGGTCACTCATCACCTCTCCTTGGACGCGACCTGCGCCTAATCGGAGGATGAGTAAGGCTGCTGCCTTGCCAACAATTTTGTCCCGGACCAACGCCTGGCCCATGACCACTGGATGCTGCCGGAGATGTTCCTCCAGATCAAACAATGGATGGAGCCATTTGCCATAACTTCGATAAACAAAATCCCCATCAAGGAGCACTTCCAGGGAGACCTGTCCCTGTTCATTGACTGCCAAATTTTCACCTCCATTTACCGACAGCTAACCCAACTTGTAATCAGCAGTGCACTCATTCAGTGACCTGCCAACTGGAACAGTAATTGCACTATTCTATCACACCGGAAGGCTTCAGCCATCCTGGTAATACTGGGAGGCCCTCATCCAGAGGCATTATCGGTAGACCTTTATCGGCAGCATTATTGGTAGGCGCATGTTCGCTGAGGTGGTGCAGGCTCCCCCTGATTTGAGGAGGAGCCTGACACCCAGTGAATCGCTGTATATGACAGAAAAACACCACGTTCATTTCCGGCGTGGTGTTTTTTCCTGGTTTCCTCACTGGAAATTATGGCACCGTCTCCGGTTCAACCTCCCGCCCTTCTCTTGCTGAGATCTGCGCGGCCAGGGTAAATTGAAGCACGGCTTTACCCGAAGGGCCATCCCATTTAGGCATTCCGCCGTGGCGAATCACATCAATCATGTGGTGGGTGGTGGCAATGAAGCTGTCCGCCCATGTGACGCCTTCCACAGGGACTGCCTGGGTTTTCCCATCTTTGAACAGCATCAGCTCAGGCAGGTCAAGGGCTTTGCAGGTATACCGGTTGATGAACAGAATCCCTTTTTCTCCCACAATCTCGACCCGGTCATCATCGCAATAATACTGAGAATCCATGAGGATGTCCGGTGTATGCGCGATATCAAACACGCCGTAGGCGCGTTTGCGTTTGAACTGGAACATGATCGTGGCCGGCGCATCAACGCAAACACCGGGCGCAACAGGTGTCTCATCGATCCAGGCATACACCCGCCTAGCCTGGCCCATCAGCTCATAAGCAATGGAGAAGAGATGGTAGCCATGATCGAAAACCAGCTCGCCACCGCCGCTTTTCTTCTCATTGAAACGCCACAGCCAGGCGTCCAGCGGAATCTTCCAGCCAGTAGGGGACGAGCCGGTGTTGATATGCATCCGAAGCATAACCGGGTCACCGATCTCACCCGCATCAAGCATGGCTTTGGCTTTCTTTGCAGGGGCGTAATGCACAAAATTCTCATAGACTCGCAAAAGGACCCCGGCCCGATCTGCCGCATCGATCATCTCGTCCGCTTCCGCCGCCGTAAGCGCCATCGGTTTCTGAACGGAAATGTGCTTGCCTGCGGCTGCAGCCTCAATCGTCATGGGTTTGTGCAGGTGGTGGGGCACCAAAAGTTCCACCAGGTCAATCTCCGGGTTTGCCAGCATTTCCTGAAAATCCTTGTACGCCTGATCCGCACCCCAGTCCTTCGCTTTTTGCTGCGCGCGTTTGCGGTTCGTATCACAGGTGGCCACAATCCTCGCATCATCCCGGTCCCGATAACCCAATTCGTGCAGATCCGAGATCCGACCGCAACCCACAATGCCTACCCCAATCGGTTTCATGCGGTTTCAACCTCCTTTTCGGCGTCCTGCGCTTCAAGCGTGCGCCTGATCTCAGTGTGTTTCTTACGGGTGAGTGGATAGAGAAACAGAAGCGGCAGCGTGATCAGGATGACAATCCCGGGGATGGGGCCAAAGAACAACCGGATTCCAAATAAGGAATGCGCAGTCTGGGTGACATTCGGCATATAACCAAATCCGGTCAGCACCCAGCCAACGCCGGCAATCGCGAAGGCCTCTGAGATCTTGGTTGCCAGACCCCACACACCGTAATACATCCCACTGCGAAATTCGCCTGTCTTCACCCGGTCGTAGTCCACAACATCCGCGATCATAGCCCAGGGGAAGATCCACTGCGAACCAAAGCCGATCCCCGCCAATGCTGCCACCGGGTAAATTAGGACGGTCCGCTGGTGGGGGAGGAAGAATGTGATGCCAACCGCCAGGGCACCGATCACCATGCCGATTGCATAGGCAGGGCCTTTATCCAGTTTTTCACTCAGCATCTTCCAGAACGGTAAGGAGATGGTTACACAGATCAGCATCAAACCCATCACCAGAAACACTTCGCCTGCCATTTGGAGCTGGTATTCGAGAAAATAAGCCATCAAGGTCTTGACCAATGCAAATGAGATATTGATGACCAGATATGCACCGCAAAGGATCAGAAATGGCTTGTTGGTGAAGGTTGCTTTGATACAGTCCTTCACGTTGATCTTCGCCTTGGTTCTCTGAACCTTTTGACGTTCTTTGATCCCAGCCGCAGATATGATCAGGACAACAGCACAGATTGCTCCATAGAGGATCCCCACGAACCCCCAGCCGCTGCGCTCAATGGCAAATAATCCGACAATCACCGGCGTTAATGCAGCCCCCACCAGATAAGCCGGCACTGCCATCACCATTCGGAAGGTGGTGAGAGCGCTCCGCTCGTCATAATCATCCGTCAACTCAGACGTAAGCGCATAATATGGCACATTGGTCAGCGTCCAGAGCGTGTCGAAGAGGATAAAGGTCAGCGCAATCCAGGCAAACGTCGCCACCCGGGATGCCCCCTGCGGGACAAACCACAGGAGGGCAATGCTGATCCCCAGTGGGATTGCGCCAAAGAACATAAATACCCTCCGCCGCCCTATTTTCGAGTTAGTCCGGTCAGCCATCCACCCGAACAATGGGTCATTGATGGCGTCCCAAAATTTACCGATCAGAAGCGCATTACCCGCCAGAGCAGGCAGGATCAACGCGCCGTCGGTGTAGAACTTCATCAGAAAGAACTGGATTGCCGAGTTGATGATGGCATTGCCAAGATCACCAATCCCATAAAAGAATTTGGTCCAAAAACTTAGTTTCTGTCCGTTCTCCCCATGGGTCACTTCATCACTGGTATTTGGTGTGGTTTCCATTTCGATTATCTCCATTGGGTCAATGCTTTTTTCAAAGCTGAATCCGGCAGATCATCCACACTCAATTTCGTATAGATGTCGGGGTAAGTCAACGCCGGTTTGAGGACAGTCTCAGGCAATGCCAGCAGGACTTCAACCATGCTCCTGTGGGTTGCTTCTGACACTTTTACCAGAGTCTGGCGGGATTCCCGCTGGGATTCCTGCCGGTGAGGGGGGTAGCCGATCCCCGATTCAACACTGAACAGCGCATCAAACACCATGCGCAGGTTCACGTCCGATGCCCAGCCGTAACCCTGATTGAGCATCAATGAAATACAATTGCCGCCATTGATCTGGGTAAAGAGCCAGGCATCCAAAGGTGTCAATATATGCCCGCAAAACACCCCCGGATACTGCATGACAGCATTTAAGAATCCCTGACCCGTACCGCATCCGCCAACCACAAAATCGGCTGCGCCGGTCGTTAAAAATAGAGACGCGAGCAATCCGGTGTGTAAATAGGTCAGCTCCGGTAAGACACCGCCTTTCGTCATCCCCGCATTAATCAGCGTATGGCCGCGCCCCTCCAACGCAGCCATGATATCTTCATTGCGGTCAGCTGCGCTGGTTTCATTCAGTATGACAATTCTCATGGTGATTTCCTTCCTTCCAAAAGCGATTGCGCTGTCTTCACGACATCGCTGACAGCCAGTCCATAGGCGTCCATCAGGGTCTCAGGATCCGGTGCAGTCCGGGCAAAGGTGTCCGCAATCCCCATCCGCCGCATCCGTGTGGGCTGATATTCAGCCAGCGCTTCAGCGACCGCGCTTCCCAGCCCGCCAATCACGTTATGCTCTTCCGCTGTGATGACCGCGCCAGTCTCTGCCGCTGCCTGACAGATTAGATCCACATCCAGCGGTTTGACGGTATGGAGTTCCAGAATTCGAGCGTTGATCCCTTTTTCAGCCAGTTCTTCCGCCGCCTGCATCACCCGGCCCACCATCGCACCACAAGCGATAATGGTCAGATCCCCACCATCCCGCCGCTGGATCCCTCTGCCAATCTCAAGCTCTCCGCCTGGTTCATGGACTGGGACAGCTGCTGACCTGTTCAACCGCAGCATCACCGGCCCATCCCATTCTGCCATCAAAGGGACAAAATCCCCTGCCTCCGCGCCATCCGCCGGAACGATCACGGTCATTTCAGGCAAGGCCCTAAAGAAGGCAATATCCACTATGGCATGATGGGTGGGGCCGTCCTTATAATCCGATACCCCCGCATAGCTGGCAGCTATCTTGACATTTGTCCGGGCATAACAGACATTCGACCTGATGGCTTCGATCGCCCTAAGTGCCAGCAAAGCACTGAACCCATTAATGAACGGGATGGTGCCCCCCAGCGCCATCCCCACGCCCACGTCCACCATACAGGGCTCCGCAATGCCGATGTTGTAAAACCGGTCCGGATACGCTTTTTCAAAAAAACCGGAAAGCGTTGATGAGGCGGTGTCAACATCCAAAACGATGATATCCGGATTCACCCCGCCATAAGCCGCCAGTGCCCGGCCATAACCCTCGCGCATGGAATAGTTGGTCATGACTGGCCTCCTTCCAGTTCTACCAAAGCTTGCGCCAATTGCTCATCATCCGGCGCGACGCCATGCCAGTGGGAGTCGTTTTCCATATAACTGACGCCTTTGCCCTTGGTCGTATGAGCGATGATGACCGTCGGCAGGTGATGGATTTCCCTTGCCAGCATCAGCGCCTCATAGACCTCACGGACATTATGACCGTTGATCTCAACTGTATGCCAGCCAAAATCCCGCCATTTAGCGGCCAGGGGCGCCATGGGCATGATCTCATGCACAGCGCCGTCCAGCTGTACATCGTTGTAGTCGACAATGGCCGTCAGGTTCGCTAACCGGAACTTAGCTGCCGTATTTGCGCCCTCCCAGACAATGCCCGCCTGGCATTCACCATCCCCCAGCAGGGTATAAACCCGATAATCCAGATCCCGCTGGCGGGCTGCCAGCGCCAGACCTGCCCCAATCGCGATCCCGTGCCCCAGGATCCCACTGTTCATATCCACGCCGGGGGTCTTGAGCCGGTCAGGATGCCCCTGGAGGTGATTATCCAGATCACCCCAGCCCTTTAGGTCGTTTTCCGGGAAATACCCCCGCCTCGCTAGGGCTGCGTAGAGCAAGGCAGAGGCATGCCCTTTGCTGAGGATAAAACGGTCCCGGCTTTCCCAATCCGGGTCTTCCGGTCTGATCCGCAGGACTTTGAAATAAAGCACTGTCATGATCTCCGCCGCTGAAAGGGAACCGCCGGGATGTCCGGCCTGCCGGCGATGAATCATGCGCAGACTCTCAATCCGTAAATCTCGGGCGTTGGCCTCCAATTCAAGAATTTCTCTCTCCAACAAAGCTTTCATCTCATAATCCAATCCTGTGTCTTAAGGCCTGGGTCTCTTTGACCCAGTTGCCCACATTCCACCTTCCGAAAACACCCATCCCGCCCAGGGGATTGGTCCCATAGTAAACCGGTACATGGATCAGGCTCAACCCCTGATGGGCATAGGCCTTATCGAGGGCTGTGTGGAGTTCCTTTGGCGAAACGCCACCATCCAGAGCCAGCACGCCGGGTACGCCTTCAGCCCATTTGAGATAATCCACCGGGTCGCGGTTCCAGGTGGCAAATTCGTGTTCATACTGCGCCTGCTGCAGTCCGGAAATCGCTGCCATCCGGTTATTATCCAGCAGGAGAACACACCCCCAAACGCCAAACTCTGGCCCATCGATCAGGATCTGGGGATTCATAGTAAGGGAGCCGTCTCCTGTGAAAGCCAGAAAGAACGGGGATTCCGCCATAGCAGCCGATGCCAGGATAGCGGAGACAGCAAACCCCATGTAACTGGCGCCAGTGTCAGTGAAGGTCCGGCCTGTTTCGTCATCTTCCACAATCTGGAAACCGTTCGCCTGCACATCGCCGGCATCAAAAAAGGACAGGACATTTTTTCCTTTTGCCCAGTCAACAGCTGTTTTAATTGCACCAGGCTGGGTGAGTACCGGCTTGCCCCAATACTCATCCTCAAGTACCGGCTGATCATAGCGCAGTTGTTTAAACGCTTCCCAGGCCGCTTTCTTCTCCTGGCAGGCCTTTAACCATGGCGAAACATTGGCCTGATCCTTTGTCTCGCTCTCAATCAGGATTTGATTCAACCGTTCAAGCGTCCTGGCAGCATCACCGACCAGCGCCAGGGTATCCTGATAGTGGGTCGCATCCTCCAGATCCGCATTGATATTGATGACCCGTCTGACCTTGGGGTATCCTGTTCGGGAGCTGTCTGACTGGCAGACCGCACGGGTTCCCACTGCAATCAGGAGATCAGCTTCATCCATGGCAAAATTGCCGCAGAGGCTGCCCTTCGATCCGCCCACGCCCAGACAGCGCGGGTGATGGTATGGAACAACTCCAGTTGCCACCGGAGTGTGCACACAAACGGCATCGGCCAAGTCCAGCAAGCGGACCAGTTCATCCGAAGCACCCACACCTCCGCCCCCGACCTTGACCACGACACGTTGGGAGTCTCTGATCCAGCGGGCGGCCTGTTGATAGCCATCCGCTGCCGCACCAAGCCCGGGAGGCAGACCCTCTGGCAATTCTCTAAGATTAAACCCTTGTATTTCAACCGGCTGGGTATTCATGGGCATCAATAAATAAAACGGTCCTGCCTTGTAAGGATGGCTGACCGTGTTTATTCCCCTCTTGAGGGCTGATGAGAGCGCGCCAGGGGTATGTAAGGCATAAGATTGACCCATGATTGCGGTCATTCGCAGGAAAAGGCCTTGCTCATGTTTGGGCACCTGCTGCATGTTGAACCCCTCATCCTCAGTGGTCTCATCGCCCATCAGGTACCAGACACCAATCCCATTCGAAGCCGGCACGAGGGAAGCCGCCAAAGCGTGGAGTGCACCCGGGCCGATGGACGTTATGACCGCTGCTTTTTCGCCGCTGACCCAGTTGAGAGCTGTTGCCGCGTGAGAAGCTTCGATTTCGCTCCGCACGCCCATTACTTTTAGAAGCCCGGCATCCTCGTAGATCCGCAGGACTTCCCCCAACTCTGTTGATCCGTGCCCTAACACTGCAAAGAATGTCCGGACACCCTGTCTGAGCAGACCGAGGACGATCAATTCGGAAAGGGTTGAATCGAGATACTGGGGGAGTGCGCCGGTTGAGAGTGCTTTTGATAAATCGCCTGCTTCAACGATCGCCCGGGCATGTTCCTGACGGGATTCCCGGGTTTTTTCGACTTGATCCATTAATCTTCCTTATCCTTTAAATTTCAACCGGTCGGTAAGGTCCTGTCCGATCCGGATGACCAGCGCAGCCATTTTCTCGATCCGTTCAACGCTCACTCTGGCCGCAGGGCCGGAGATCCCAATGGATCCAACGATCTTGTTTCGAAAATCAAAGACCGGGACTGCAATACAGCGCACGCCCTGGTCGTATTCTTCATCATCAATCCCATATCCCTGACTGCGAATTTTTTCCAGTTCGGCTTTCAGTTTTTCCTGAGTGATGATCGTGGCTGCCGTCCGCATATCAAGATCTTCCGGCAGAGGATAATCTCCAAATGCAAGCAGGACCTTCCCAAGCGCTGTGCAGTGCAGGGGAGCCATATGACCGACATCAGCATTAACCCGCAGTGTGGCTTCTGATTCGACCTGGTCAATATACAGCACCTGTCCCTGAGCATATATCGCCAGGTGAGCGCATTCGCCAGTGGTTTCAACAAGTTTGTGGAGGTAAGGTTTGGCCATCTCGCGTAAGGGCATCCGGTTGATCAAAGCCCGGCTCAATCGGACCAGTACCGGGCCGAGTTGGTACCGGCGGCCATCTGGTGCCTGCTCGACAAATCCATAATTCTGAAGGGTTTGAATCATCCGGGATGCGGTGGCCTTATTGACCTCTAACTGGTCTGCAAGTTCGGTGACACCTAACCCTTGATCCGCTTCCGCCATCAACAGGAGGACCTTCAGACCACGGGCTAAGGATTGTATTTCACTCATATTATCTGGACTCACTTCTTATTATGTTGCGTTATACGCAACTGTGTTGCGTTTTTTAATTATATAATGGGTTTGTCGGAATTGTCAATAGAAAAAACCTGGGCAAGAGAAGATCGGGAGGAATAATGACTGGAGCACAAGAAATCCGGAATTACATCAACGGCGGATGGGAAAAGCCAGGCGGTGAGGAGGGTGCCCCGGTTCTAAATCCCGCCAATCAGGCTGTGCTGGCAAAATTCAGGAGCGCTTCAAATGCCGACCTGAATCAAGCCGTTGAATCGGCCATGAAGGCTTTTACCGCCTGGCGGGATACACCCGCAGGTGAACGGATCCAGCCGCTTTTTCGCTTGCTGGCGCTGCTCAGAGAGAAAAAGGAAGCCATCGCGACCATTATCACCGAGGAATGCGGGAAGACTTACAACGAATCCCTGGGTGAACTCACGCGGGCAATGGAGAATGTGGAAGTCGCCTGCGGTATTCCAACCCTCAGTCAGGGATATTTTTCCGAGGATATCGCCAGCGGGATTGATGAAATCATGATCCGTCAACCGGTGGGCATCAGTGCCGTGATCTGTCCCTTCAATTTCCCGGCCATGATCGCGTTCTGGTTCCTGCCTTATGCGTTAGCCTGCGGCAACCCTGTGATCGTCAAACCTTCCGACCGGGTGCCCCTGACACTGCAAGCGATCTTCGAATTGATCCATAAGGCCGGCTTTCCGCCTGGTGTGGTGCAGATGCTGCAGGGCAGGGGAGAGATCGCCGAAGGGTTAATTGATCACCCAGCCATCCGGTCGGTTTCCTTCGTCGGTTCAACACCGGTGGCAAAACACGTCTACACCCGGGCAACAGCTCTTGGCAAGCGCGCCCAATGTCAGGGTGGGGCAAAAAACCCGGTTGTGATCATGCCAGATGCGGAACCTGAGACAACCCTGCGGATCCTGGCTGACAGCGCGTTTGGCTGCGCCGGCCAGCGCTGCCTTGCTGCCTCGCTGGTCCTTCCTGTCGGAGAAACCCTTGAATGGCTCATGCCCGGCTTGAAGAAAGCTGCTGAAACCCGCCTTGTTGGGTACGGCCTCGATCCAGAAGTGCAAATGGGGCCGGTTATCTCGTCGGAAAGCAAAACACGGATCGAAAACCTGATCGCTGCCGGGATTGAAGAAGGGGCGGAATTGTTTGTTGACGGCCGAGGTGTGTCCATCACCGGATATGAACAGGGAAACTTTATCCGGCCCACCGTGCTGGCAGAGCTTCCAGCGGAGGGTAAGCTGGCTCAAACCGAGATCTTCGGACCGGTTCTGGGCATGATGCCCATGGAAAGCCTGGAAGACGCAATCGCCTGGACCAATCGGAGCGCCTACGGCAATATGGCCTGTATCTTTACAGCGAGTGGGGCATCGGCGCGGCAGTTCAGGCATGACATTCTGGCAGGCAATATCGGTGTCAACATTGGCGTTGCCGCCCCGATGGCCAATTTCCCGTTTTCCGGCTGGAAAGACAGTTTCTTTGGAGACCTTCACGGACAGGCACAGGACGCGGTCGAGTTCTTCACCCAGAAAAAAGTGGTCGTGGAGCGCTGGCCAAAGACCTGGAGCCGGCAGTTTTAAACACAGCCTGTATAAATAAGACTTCAGGTTATCCATCTATCTTGGAAAAAGTTAACATCAACATAGAAAAAAAGAATAAATCACGGACTCACCGACCTGGTGCAAGAACCCTGACAGGTCGGTTTCCGGTTATATTTCCCCACCATCTTATCCATAACGACACCAATCCCTTTTTTGCGTGTTACAATCTTAAACCTGCTCTATTGATTACCGGATTATTCCGCTTTTTTATTCACCCCTTATTTTATCTGGAGAAATCATATGCCTAAGATATCGCTTGTTACTGACACCAACGCCAGTCTCCTCCCTGAAATTGTCGAAAAATATGGGATCATTCAGGTGCCCATCCACATCCAGTTTGATGAGGAAACCTATATCACCGGACAAACGATCAATGACCAAAGCCTGTTTGAGATGATTGACGCTCGAAAAACCCTGCCGACGACGGCAGCACCTTCACCAAACGCGTTTGAAAACGCCTATCAACAGGCGCTTGACGAAGGTGCAGATCAAATCATCTGTATTTGCTGCTCCAGCAAGGTCAGCGCGACTTATAACGCAGCCTTGATGGCGCTTGAGGCTTTCCCGGATGCTGACATCACCGTGGTTGATTCCCTGATGCTCAGCCTGGCTGAGGGCTATCAGGTCATCCTGGCCGCAGAGGCGGTGGAAAACGGCACCAGCAAGGAAGACATCCTGGACCTTCTCAAAGCGAACAAAGACAAGGTTCATGTTTACGGCGCTTTACCGACCCTGAAGTATCTAGCGATGGGTGGGCGGATGGGTAAATTGGCGGCCGGATTCGGGGATACACTTGAAATTAAACCCATCCTGACGATGCGGGATGGGAAACTGGAACTGCTGGAGAAGGTGCGCACCTGGAAAAAGGCCCGTGAGCGCCTTATTGAGCTCGCCGTTCAGAGTGTTGACAGCAAAACCGTGCAGTGGATAGGCATGTTCCACGTCAACAACGAAAGCGGTGCGGAGAAACTCTATGCAAGACTTGCAGAAAGCCTTACATTACCTGATGATCGGCTGATCGCTGAATTCACACCGGGTCTTTCCGTCCACGCAGGGTCTGGCGTCATCGGATTTGTAATAATTACAAATTAATAAGGATTCTATCTATATATTATAATTTTTTGATGAAACAGCGGCGACGTTTGTGTTGCCGCTTTTCAAATACCTTCCATTGCGATTGAACATTCAGGTTCGTTTCCAGCTCAGGATTGGACTCGACCTTGCGAATACCGAGTGCCCTGAAGACCTGATGGACCTGCGCCATCAGGACAAGATTGACCCCGAGGCCTTGATAGCGCGCTTTGACAGCGATCAGATAGAGATCTGCCCGGTCGTTAACCCGCAATGCCCGCAAAAGATGCCACCAGCCCAAGGGAAGTAACTTTCCCCGGCTTTTTTGCAGCGCTCTGGAGAGAGAAGGGATAGCCACGCCGAAGGCGACCATCTGATCCTGTTCATCCAGAACAACCGGGACAAACTCAGGGCGGATAAAGCCAAAATAGGCCTTCGTGTAATGCTGAATCTCCCGGTCTGAGAGGGGGGTCGCCCCATAAAGGTCGGCATATTCTCGATTGATCAACTGAAACAACGGTTCAGCGTAATCCAGCAGGTCTTTTTTCCGTTTAGCGTGTAAAAGATGGAGATTGTTGCGTTGTAAAACAATCTCTGCCGCCTTCGAGATACGCTCATCAAGTTTCTCTGGCACAGTCAGTTCATATTCTAACCAATCGATATCCTTCCGGTAGCCAAGGGCTTCCAGATGGTGAGAATAATACGGATAGTTATAGAGGGTCGCCAGGGTCGCTACCTCGTTAAAACCCTCAATTAACATCCCTTCGCGATCGAGATCCGTGAAGCCCAGGGGACCGTGAACGGCTTCCAAGCCGAGATCGCGCGCCCAGCTTTCCACTGCGCCGAGAAGGGCGGCCGAGACCTGGGTATCATCAATGAAATCCAGCCAGCCAAAGCGGAGATAGGGTTCATGCCACTTTTCGATGTGTTTGCGGTTGTGGATAGCCGCGATCCGTCCAACGGGCACAGAATCCCGATAAGCCATCCAGTAGCGGACGTCACAATAGTCAAAAGCCGGGTTTTTGTCCCAGTGCAGGGTATTTATTTCATCAGAGAGCAGTGCAGGGACATAGCAGGGATGGTTTTGATAGAGCCGGAGGGGAAAACGGATGAATCGGCGTAAAGCAGATGAAGTTGTGACCTCTTTAAGAAAAATTGACATTGGCGGATTCTTTCACAAATGCGTTTAGGTTTATCATTAACTAAACATAACGCTTCTTTCCAGATCTCTACATATAATTATGAGCGATTATACAATCAAATCCGGACGATAACCAGTAGAACGGTGAAAACGCTTTGTAAACGCAGACTTAGAGTAGAGGAGATCGTAAATTAGGGAAGTGGTCTGAGAGAGTAAAACAAAAGAACAAAGAATTATTATATACGAAATAATTAATTATATTACCA
>Ga0334900_1001821_pt1 | contig 21125 bp, 22 predicted proteins | sample GraSluR3_MG_2_FD_207231 | JGI IMG/M metagenome (GOLD analysis project Ga0334900, IMG submission 207231) | Sludge microbial communities from methane-producing bioreactor in Wageningen University, Netherlands - Granular Sludge_31_08-R3 | ecosystem: Engineered > Bioreactor > Anaerobic >...
AGTCCGAACATTCTATCTCTTTGTATTCAACCTGACGAAGGAATGAAGCTGTATTTCGAGGCAAAGATTCCTGGTGGTCCGATGAAGACCAGAACAGCCAAAATGGATTTCAGTTTTTCCAGCGGATTCGGTAATGACACCCTCCCTGATCCATACGAGAGACTCCTTTTAGATGTAATGCAGGGTGATGCATCATTGTTCGCCAGATCTGATGAAATCGAGTTAGCTTGGGGAATAATCGACCCTATAATAAGAAGACAAGAGAATGGAGAAATCAAGTTGTGCACTTATGCAACCGGTAGTTGGGATCCCGAAGAAAGCAGTTTTCTCGTTTCGAGGGAAGGCCGGGAGTGGTTTGTTTGCTGTTGTGGTGAGGATGGAGAACTACCAGAGGAGCAAGATGGCGGCGGCAAATAGGCAGTTGAGCATCTTCGAAAACTTTGAGCAGCTATCACATGCGGCCGCCGAAACTTTGGCAAAACTAATCGAGAACAAAACAACCGTTCATGAGAGATTTTCAGTAGCTCTTTCGGGAGGTTCTACGCCCGAAAGACTTTATGAAATTCTTGCCGAAGAACCTTACAAACAAGGTATTCCCTGGCGAAAAGTCGACCTTTTCTGGGTAGACGAGAGGTGCGTTACTCCCGATGACGATGAAAGCAATTACGGACTCGTGAAGGAGCTTCTGCTTAGAAGGATCGAGATTCCCCAGGAAAACATTCACAGAATCAAAGGTGAATTATCCCCTGAGATTGCCGCGGCTCAATACGAAACAGAACTGATTGACTATTTTGGAAAACATTCCACAGATTTCGATCTTGTAATACTGGGATTTGGAGAAGACGGCCACACGGGGTCTCTCTTTCCCGGTTCGACTGAAATTATCCACCGTGATTCTCTCGTACTTACCAGTGAAGTGAGCTACGATGGAAGGCCATCCAAAAGGGTTACGCTTGGTCTGCGAGCTCTAAAGCAGGCCAGAAACATCTTCGTTTTGGCCTCCGGAAAGGCGAAGGCAAAGATCGCAAGGTTGGTTCTGGTCCAAAATGACTGTGAACTACCAATAAGTCTTGTATCTCCTGAATATGGGAAACTCTTCTGGATGATCGACAAAGAAGCGGCTCAACTTCTGCCTAAAACTTTTCTTGATGAGCTTCAGAAATCCAATTCTTGACTTTGTTTTGACTAGAAGATCTCAATTGGATCAGAGATAACCGACTTCGTAATCTATTAGAATCCGTTAAGAGAGCAAAAGCAAGAGATTCTTCGATGCTCGAAATCGACTGAGTAGAGTTTCCTTTCATGAATTCCATGATATTCGTTGGCTACATAGATAATTCCTCGGAGTTCCCCGATCAATAGCTATTGATTGGGGCTAAGCTCACATTCTAAAGAATGCCCTTTCAGAAGAATTTCGAACATCATAACTGTTAATTCCGTGTTTTTGCCTCCATTTGGTTCAGGTCGAATCTCATTGACTTCCGATTAACAACTGGCAAGTAGTATAATTTCAATAAAAGAAATGACGTTTCAATAGATGAAATATGGGGAGGCATATTAATGGACGTTGTTGGCAGGTTTGGGAGGATACTCATACCAATGAGTACCGCGTTTGCAGCTGATTATTCGATCGACTATCCTATGACCAGGAGGATAGCCAGCTATTTGATTGGAAAGAAGTACTGTGATTCCCTTGTTATAGCCGGAACAAACGGCGAGTTCTACTCAATGAGCTTCGAGGAGAAGGTAAGGCTCTTTGCAGAAATCAAAGAGGAAGTTGGCGACAGGGTACCATTGATAGCCGGAACAGGTACGGCTAACACTTGCGAGACAATAGAACTTACGAAAGAAGCGGCGAGATTAGGATACGATGCTTCTATGGTAGTTGTTCCCTATTACTGTCACCCGACTCAGGAAGGAATCTACTACCACTTCTCTCAGATATGCAAGAATACCAATCTTCCGATCATGGTCTATAACATTCCTCTCTTTACGGCTTCGAATATCGATCCGGCGACTCTGGCCAAGCTAACTGAGTTTGAGAATATCGTTGCCGTCAAAGATGAGGCCGGAATTAATCCGTTGCAGACCTCTGCCTTCCTGAAGGCAACAAAGGGGAAGATAGTGGTTTATTCCGGAGACGACCTAATGGTTCTCTCGGTCATGAGTCAGGGTGGAATAGGCGTTATAAGCGGAGGTTCGCACGTAATTGGGGACATGATGAGGAACTTGATAGACGAGTTCCTCTCTGGTGATGCCACCAAAGCGACAAGTAGCTTCAAGGAGCTTTACGAGCTTTTTAGTGCTTTCTTTGGTAGAAATAGGCGGCTTACAAACCCGTTGCCGGCAGTAAAAAAGGCCTTCGCGCTCCACTCGGGACTGGATGTCGCGAGAGTGAGACCGCCACTCATGGAAATTGAAGAAGACGAAGTGGCAGTGCTGAAAGATACTCTCAGAAAGTTCGGGAAAATTTCTTGAGCTTCAAGAACCAAAAAACCGAAAGGGGGTTTAGCAATGAAAAAGGGATTAATCGTGGGTCTTGTTCTGCTGTTAGTTAGCATTTGTTTTGCCGTGGAGGAGACTTATACGATACGGTTCAACACGGTAGCTGCACCGACGCAACCTCAGGTTCTGGCCATGAACAAATTTGCAGAGATTGTAGGAGACTTGAGTGGAGGCAAGATAGACGTGAAAGTCTTCCATTCAGGACAACTTGGTGACCAGCAGACATCGTTGCTTGCTGTGATGAGGGGTGATCTTGAGATGGCAGGCGATGGAGCTCCATCATGGTTTGCGGATCTCGGAAACATGCCTAAGATGGGGGTTCTGAATGCCGCCTATATCTTCAAGGACCTCGATCACATGTATTCGGTTATGAACAGTCCTCTGGTTAAAGGTTGGTTTGATGAGTTGGCTTCGAAGACCGGCATGAGGGTTTTGGATACATGGTATCTCGGTATGAGGCAGCTCAACACAACCGAAAAGGCAGGTCCCGTTTACAAGCCGGAAGATCTCAAAGGTATGAAGATCAGGATGCCCAACAATGAAGCATTCATGGACATGGGACGTGCAATCGGGAGCAATCCAACTCCAATGGGTTTTGGAGAAGTTTATCTTGCGCTTAAGCTGGGTACTATCGACGGCCAAGATAATCCTCTTCCAACTGATCTATCGGCCATGTTCGTTGAGGTCACTAAGTACATAATTCTTACGGATCACTCAATTGGAATGATAAATCCAGTAATCAATGAAAAGTTCTGGCAATCTCTGCCGGCAGAATACAGGACCTACATTATCAAAGCTCTTGAAGTAGCACGTTTCTACATGAACTACCTGGTTCTGGAACAAGAATCGAAGCTTCTTAAGCAATTTGTCGACGAATACAAAATGGAGATAATAGTTCCCGACAAAGAAGCCTTCATGAAATACGCGAGAGAGTTCTATTCACAAGATAAGTTCGACAAAGCGTGGGGCGCAGGAATGTATGAAGCAATCCAGTCTTATCCTTCCGACTAGCTGAAGCAAGAAGAAGTAGCTTGGACTGGGTAATCCCGGCCCAAGCTACTCTTTGTGGAGGACGATCATGAAGAGGTTCTTTGGAGTATTGTTTAAGTCGGTTCAAATTGCACTGAATCTGATAGAGTCTTGGGGAGGGATAATCTTCCTGGGATTGCTTTTTTTAAGTATCTTCCTGCAGGTTGTTCTGAGATATGTATTCAGGACTCCTTCACCCGAACTATTCGAGGTTGCCCAATATAGCTTCATATGGACTATATTCCTCGGTGCACCATACGCTAGGAAATTCGATGCACATATTAAATTCGACATTATATTCGTCAAACTTCCCAGAAAGGTGCAGCTGCTTCTCCAGATAACATTCGATCTCTTCTTTTGCATTGTGCTTTTAGTAACATTGGGACCTGTGCTCGGCGATGTTCTTTTCTATAAGATCATCAAGTCCGAAGTCTTAAGGATTCCCTGGACTTATCTCTTCATGTGTTTCCCCATTTTCATGGTCTTGACTTTCATTCACAACGTAATCTGGATAGTGAAGAGCTTCATAGAACTCTTCTCCGGAAGGATCGTTCCCAAGGAGGTTGAACCATGGGATTGATACTCTTTTTCATAGTATTCGGTGCTGCCTTCGCCCTGGGTTATCCGATAGCGTTTGGAATGATCATGGGGGGCTTTGCATACTTCATCACTTCAGGAATGGACCTGGGAATCTTCCTCGACATAATGGCAATCGAACTGAGGGCCCAGGACGTTCTCCTTGCGGTTCCCATGTTCATATTTGCTGCAAACGTAATGAATGATACCGAGATAACCGACCGGCTTTTCGGTTTCTTGAAGCAGCTCTTGGGAGGTGTAAGGGGTGGACTTGCATACGCGAACATCGGTGCCAGTATTATCTTTGCGGGAATGAGCGGATCGGAAATAGCTGACGTTTCCGGTCTTGGAACAATAGAGATAAAGGCAATGATGGACAATGGTTATGATGGAGCTTTTGCCTGCGCTGTTACATGCGCTTCGGCAACTATTTCTCCTCTCATTCCTCCCAGTATTCCGATGGTAATCTATGCCATGCTAACAGGAACCTCTCTGGGATATCTGTTTCTTGCAGGAATAATACCTGGGCTTTTTCTTGGCTTTCTTGAAGCTGGGATGGCCTTCTATCTTTCGAAGAAGAGAAACTATCCGGTAGGAAAGAGATATCCACTCAAAGTACTTGCGAAGAGCTTCATTAGATCCTTTCCTGCCCTGATGGCTCCGATTATTCTCCTAGCCGGTATCTACGGAGGAATATTCACTCCAACTGAATCCGCGGCCGTTCTCGCTGCATATTCTATACTTGTAAGCATCTTCATCTATCGTACGCTTGGAGTCAAGAAGCTGAGAAAGATAATGCTCAAAACTGTTTATAATGTAGGTGCGATAAGCTTCATGATTGCCGGTGCCTTCGTTGTAAAATATGTGCTTGCAAGAGAAGAGATACCTCTATTGCTGACGAACGCTTTCATGGATATGGGACTTCTTTCCAGTGAATGGGTGCTGCTTTTAAGTGTTAACGTTCTCTTCTTCATACTTGGAATGTTCTTTGATGTGTCCGTCATACAGCTTGTGGTTATACCAATAGTCTTTCCGCTCGTGAGGGCAGTGGGAATAGATCCCGTTCACTTCGGAATCGTGACCACTTTCAATCTTATGCTCGCACTTGACACACCTCCCTATGGACAGACAGGCTTCATTACAAGCGCGATTAGCAAGACTCCGGTCGGAAAGGTTTTTAAGGAAATGCTAAAATACTGGATACCGATAGAAGTAATGGGACTAGTAATAATTACTTACTGGGCCGATTTTGTTTTGTGGCTGCCAAGATTACTGGGGTATGCTCATTAGGTCATGATTGAGGCTTTTGAATGCAGAGTGTTGAAAGGATAGTAAGGATCGTAAATTCATTTAGTCTTGAGAAATCAAAGCTTAGCCTAGACGATTTGACGAAAAAAAGCGGTCTTCCAAAGGCCACCGTGTATAGAATTGCGGAAGCTCTGTGCAAAGAACATATGCTTGAGAAGGATACCCTAACGTCTACATACAGAATAGGAATCAAGCTCTTTGAACTGGGGAGTCTCTATCTTTCCTCTATGAGACTTAAAGATGTGGCATTTACTGAGATGGAGAAACTCCATTTGAAGACGGGTGAAACGATACACATGGGTATACTTGACGGGAATGAAGTCGTCTCCATTGAAGGATTTGAAAGTTCAAGGTCACTGCACACGAAGCTTTTGATAGGAAAACGAGCCCCTCTTTACTGCACCGCAGTCGGTAAAGCGATTTTGGCGTTTCTTCCTGATGCCGATCGTGAAGAGATGATAAAGGCTCTTGATCTTGTCCCTCAGACTTCAAGAACCATAACAGACAAGAATACTCTTAGGGAGGAATTGGAGACAATTAGATTGAGAGGAACGGCGTTTGACAAAGGAGAAAACGAAGAAGGAGTTGCATGTGTTGGGGCTCCTGTTTTTGATTCATCGGGTGAGGTCGTTGCATCAATAAGCATATCCGGTCCGATTTTCAGGATGGGAGAGAAAGTGATGTTTGAGTATTCCAATCTCTTGAAAGAAGTTGTGGAGAGAATCTCTTTTGCGCTAGGGCACGGATCACAGATGTAATGCCAAGTAGCTTGTCTAGACTTGTTTTGATAGACACATTGTTGATTAAGAATCCAACTATCAGTTCTCAATGACCCGGCGCGCGTCTTACAACCATCTTCCTTCAGATGCTTTTCTTGTCGTTCTTCAGAAGTCAGTTCGGTATGCAATGTCTGTGGCTGTGAATGCAGAATCAGGATTCGTTGGCGTTGTCCAGCATCTGCTTTCTGGTCTTCTGAGAATACCTGAGTCACAACATCCAAGATTCCCGTTCTCTATTTGAAGTAAACTGAAGTTTCTTCATATTCTAAGTAGATACTCTACCATTGATAAAAATCCAAGCGCAAATCTGGCAGCACACAATTGCACCTCTGACAGTAATTGAAGCGTGAAGAAAAATCGTTTGCATAAGAGACGCGTTCGCGATTGATGAATGAACAGCGTCTACTCTCTCCACAATCCATAAGCCTAATTTGACAAGTACGTGAAGCTACGGGAATCTGCTTCAGTTACCGTCAACTCTCCGCAGAGTCTTAATAATGATTTTTTTCACAATACATGAGGAATATAATTACGTGTAAGAAGACTAGAAGATATGTGGTTCACGTATTTTGGAGGAAGTTACAACGAGTATTGAATGTAGGGGAGGATTCATGATGCGAATAGCGGTGGTTCTATTGACAGTATTTGCTGTCGTCTTTCTGGCTACAGGGTGTATCTTCAAAACCGTTACTCTCACTATGCTTGAACCAGAAAACGGTGGGGAGGTTCAGCCCCTTCCTGGGGTTCACAATTACCTTACTGGTACTGTTGTGAGCATCGAGGCAACTCCCGGAGATAACTGGGATTTCGATCGATGGGAAGTAAATGGAGGGTTCTATTCAAGCGAGGAAGCAACGACTCTTAAGATGGACTCCGAAAAGGTCGTCAAAGTTTTTTTCGTGAGGAAACCTGTAACCCTGACGATGCTTGAGCCCTCTGGACAGGGTGATGTCGATCCGGATCCCAGCATGCTTTCCTTTGAGTATGGAGCTGTTGTAGACCTATCGGCTACCCCAACCAGAGGTTGGGAATTCGATCGCTGGCAGGTGAATGGAGCCTTCTACTCGAGCGCAGAATCTACGACTCTGACGATGGACAATGATAAGACTGTGAAGGCGTTCTTCAACGAAGAGCCTGCAGCTTCGGTGACACTATATATGCTCGAACCCATTGGGCAGGGTGAGATTCAGCCTCTAGCCGGAGATCACGAGTATAATGCTGGGACAGTCGTTACTCTTAAGGCAACCCCCTCTGAAGGCTGGTTGTTTGACCACTGGTTGGTTGAGGGCGCATTATATTCCAGCGACCAGGAAGCCTACCTCACAATGAATACAGATAGGAATGTAAAGGCAGTTTTTGTCAGGAAGACCTACACACTTACAATGCTCCAGACTTCAGGAAGTGGAAGTGTTGAGCCTCCAGTCGGTTCGCATGTTTATGAGGAAGGCACTGAAGTTATGCTAGTTGCTTCGCCTGCAAATGGTTGGGAATTTGATTACTGGCAGATCGATGGGGTAGTTGTTACAGGCAATCCGGAACACAAAGTAACAATGGACGCAAACAAGACGGCAAGAGCCTTCTTTGTCGAAGAACCACCTGTAGTCTTTACCTTGACGATGATGGAACCCTCCGGGCAGGGCTCTGTGAGTCCTCCGGTTGGGAATCACACATACATTGAAGGAACCCTTGTCTCCTTAACGGCAACTCCCGAAGAAGGATGGGAGTTTGAGTCGTGGTATGTGGATGGAGTGAATTTCTCAAATATCGCGAACGTCACAATTGTCATGGATAGCAACAAATCCGTCTCAGCCTCCTTTGTGAAAAAGGCTGAGAAGGTGATTCTAGAGATCTACAAGTCCGGAAGAGGGACAGTAAGCCCGCCGGAAGGGATGTATGAATATGATAAAGGATCTTCTGTCGATCTAAGTGCAACACCTGCTTCTGGTTATCACTTTGAAGAATGGCTTGTTGATGGTACAACTTATCTGGTGCAGAACATAACGATAACACTCGAGTGGGACACGGTAGCTATCGCTACTTTTAGGTGTAACTGTGGGGGCGAAGGTCAAGAGTGACGGTAGGTCTGAAGTATAGGTAGAGATCAAGAGTCGCTTCTCACTATCTCAAGGAATCCTTTGACGACTCTTTTGTCGAACAACGTGCCGGAGTTCTTGAGAAGACACTTGATCGTTTCTTCTTCGCTCCAGGCCTTCCGGTAAGGTCTATCGGAAATCAGCGCATCGTATACATCAACAACGGCGAATATTCTGGCGGCCAGCGGTATCTCTTCTCCTTTAAGTCCTCGAGGATGAGTATGCAGAAAGCAGATGTGAAGATAGACCAGGAAAAGATGGCTTCGGAAGTCAAATACGATGGCAAATACGTTCTAAGAACGAACACAAAACTAACCAATAGAGAGGTTGCTCAATCGTACAAATTACTGTGGAAAGTAGAGAGGGCATTCAGGGAACTGAAGAGCGGACTCGATCTTCGTCCTATATACCATTACACAGACACGAGGGTGAAGGGCCACATAATGATCTGTTTCCTTGCGCTTGTAATGGAGACTGCCTTATGTAGAAAGCTGAAAGAGATTGGAAGTGCTTTCTCTTACGCAGAAATACTCGAAGACTTGAAAGAGATAAGGGCAGTTGAGCTAACAGTAGAAGGCAAACGCTTTCTTGCAAGGACTGAAATGATGGGCAATGCTTACGACGCTTTCAAAGCACTCAAAATAAGACCCCCGGATCTACTCAAAGAGATTGCATAATATACCACTGTGGTGGTACGTCTGTTTTTCTTTTCATTTTTTCCTTTGTTTAGCTGTTTTTAGATTATGCGCTGTCAAAGTTGAGTCATTTGCGGGCGGTAGAATTTGCAGCTCAGTTGCGACGGAGTTCAGATTATTGTGTAAGCATGTGACGAAATCATTGAGTGAATCCTGTCGATGTTGTTCACATATCGGTTATTATTAAAGGTCAGGCAAAAGAAGAAGTGTATAATTATCATGTTAGGAGTAACGGTAATTTGAGGTGGTGATTTTGATGGGTTTTGCCGTCAAAAGAAGCAAAAAGCCCAGAATAGGACACATAAGAAACAACTTCATAAGAGCATCCGTTCTACTCGGAATAGTAACACCCGTATCGGTTTATGGAATTGTTGGATTCTTGAGCGCTGGAGATAGACTAGATGGTTTTGGATGGTTGTTATTTCTTTTGATAGCTGTCTGGATCCTTGTCGGAGCTATCTGGATTCTGTCTCTGAAAGCCTATCTAGAGGCGCGTGAGCAAGTAAAGAAGAGCCTGGGAGGTTTCAGAAGAAGAAATCTCAAACCGGCAGGCATCATGTTCAATAGATCACAGGCGAGTCCAATAAGGATGAAATCAACTTGACTTTCGATTATTGATGAACCACTCGTATAGTTCGGGATTAGAGTAAGTTTCTGTCCATGAATCGTGTCCGGCATCGGGATATATGGTTAACATGGGATGTGCACCGAACTCTTTCAGTGTCCTTACTAGAACTCTACTCTCTTCGATCGAGACTATGTTGTCCTTTTCACCATGAAAGGCCCAAACAGGAAGGTCTTTGATCTCTGCGACTCTCTCCGGAAAACCAAGAATTCCAAGTCCCCCGCCGCAGATTGGTGCAATGGCCGAGAAGAGTTTAGGGTACTCGACGGCCATATGCCATGTGCCAAATCCTCCCATTGACAGTCCTGTCAGATACAATCTTGAAGAGTCAACTCTATACTGTTCAACTATTGAATCTACAAGAAATCTCAGATCCTGAAGTCTGTTAAGCCACCAATCGTTTTCCGGGCATTGAGGTGAAACAGTTATGAAAGGAAAATCTGTCATCTCATCCACTACTTTTGGAATTCCATGCTTCTTAAGTAGCCTGAGATCGTCTCCCCTCTCTCCTGCGCCGTGAAGAAAGAGAATGAGGGGCCAATCACTCCCTTCAGAGTTGTACTGCAGTGGGAGTGAGAACAAGTAATCGAGCTTCCTGTTTAGAGAATAACTAATTCTTGATGAGTGAAGTTCCATTGTCACACCTCCTGGCAGTCTTCAATCAACAGCATAACATTACGGAAGTAGAATTCTTTAGCTCAATTTACAGTAAGAGACGTCTTGATCATCGGCAGGATTTTGATCGGCAACATACCGGCAGATGTCCATAAAGAGGAGTGAGAATCTATATTAGCTGACCTTGATGAGACGCATCGGAGGTTTATGAGCACATGTTTTCTATTGATTTTTCTATTGGTACCGAGTCATTAGCTGTTGGTCATACAGATCGGGCTTTCGTGGCTCGAGAGCGACCAGGGCCCAATGAGTCTACAATGATCGGCAGTGATGTGGGTCTAGTCAACTTCACCTGGTTCTATAGACCGAAATACCTGCCAGGATAGTTTCTTCAACTGCCAGATCTCGATTAAGCATCACTATATCAGCTATAGACCCTTCTTTCAGTCTACCTCTGTTGCTGATTCCAACGCTCTGAAGGGCGTTGTAGGAAGAGACTCTCGATAGTTCCTGAAGACTGCAGCCGGTCCACTCCCTGAAGTTTCTGGAAGCTCTGTCCATGGTAAGAGTACTTCCCGCAAGAGTCCCATCTTCGAGAGTTGCCTTGCTGCCATTGACTTCTACTCTTAGGCCTCCAAGATCATATGTTCCGTCATTCAGTCCGGTCGCATCAAGAGAATCAGTGACCAAAATTATGGCTTCACTACCACGAATCTTATGAATCATTTCAACGAATTCAGGCGCAGTGTGGATACCGTCTGCGATCATTTCCAGCTTCATGGGCAGCAAGAACCCTGATCCAACACAACCAATCTCCCTGTGATGAAGAGTGTTCATTCCGTTAGGAAAGTGAGTCATTCTCTTGCAGCCGTTCTCGTAAGCTTTCTTCATCTGAAGATAGGTGGCGTCTGTATGTCCAATAGAGATAGTGATTTCTCGTTTTGCAATCTCGGGGAGAACTTCAAGAAAGCCTTCGATTTCCGGAGCCATTGTTATGAGCAAAACGATATCCGATAGCACAGACTTAAGTTCTTCAACTGTTGCAGGTCTTATTACAGAGGGGTTCTGAGCGCCCTTTTTCTTTGGGTTTATGTATGGACCTTCAAAATGAACTCCCCTAACTGCTGTTCTGGGCCTCTCGGTAACATAGTCAGAAACAAGATCAGCAACTCTTTTCATTTCTTTCGCTTCAGCAGAAACTGTCGTTGGAAGAAAAGAAGTCACACCATGAGTTACAGCGAACTCCTCCCACCTTTCAAGATCTCTTGTATTCATCGTCATGCAGTTAATTCCAATTGCACCATGCGAATGCGTATCGACAAAGCCAGGCATGGCTATTGAACTGAAATCTCCGCCCGTTTTCGCAATTGATTCGATTTTGTTTCCAGATATTCTGATATTTGCGATGTATTCCCCATCGACTGGATCAACAACGAGAACCCTTTTTAATTCCATTCAAGTCATCTCCCTTCAGACTCAATTATTACATCATTGAGAGAAATCTGGGCAACGCATGAGCGAAGTCACTTGGTGGCAGGGAGGATACAGGGGGTATGAAAGACATCTCTAGAACGATAAGCATTCTTCGTCTTTGGAAGAGAGGGGGCGTATTCTCTGTTTTCGGAAAGTGAGCCGTTAACGGTTAACTGCTAAGGCTTCTGCACTTCTGGCTGCATTTCTCTTTCTTGTCGGAGAACGACGGGCCGTTGATTGCCGATGTTTATCAATTCTCGCTTTCTAGAAGCGAAGCTCTCTATAACGCTCTTTAGGGACTCCGTTTTCTACATCTAGTTTGCTTTGATAAGAGTACAGGCATCACCGTCTAGATAGCATCAGAACTTTTACAGCGGTAAGATCAAGCTATAGCCTTACATTTGGCATATAAAATGGCTTAACGGTTTGTCAGTTGAAGTTCTGAAATCAGCCAATACAGAGAAAAATGAAAATGAAAGTCGGCTTGTTGCCACTACTTGCCTTTGAGAAGGCCTATTCATGGATCTTATAGTCAATTCTCCGAAGTCCTCTTCATTGGAAGAACGTCTTGTTTCTCAACTTCCAGGTCTGAGATGGGGCTAGAGAACAGATACTTGAGCCCTCCTGTATCGATTTTAGCCGGTTAGCTTCACTGCTCCACTGGAAATTGAGCGCTTGAAATACGTACTTCTGGGAAAACTGCGAAGGTCATCCCTTGAGATCGCAAGACGAAAATACATCATAAGACTACAATTAGTGTTTAAATTTCTAAGGTCAAACAATATATACTTGCCTTGTTGTGTCCAATCAGGCAACAGAAAAGAGGGGGGTAAGCCATGAAATTGAAACTGGTTCTTGTAATCGTTCTTATTTCTACGGTTGCTTTCGGCAATTTCTTTCAACGGTCCGACGAGTATTTGAGAAGACAGAACGAACTGAAAAGCGCCCTGGAATTCTCACTGACATTTGAAGAGGCTAAAAAGATCATTATGAAACATTATCCGGAACTCAAGATCGATGAAGAAGTGAGAGAGTTCATCGTTGAAAGAGACATACAGAGAGCTATCGTTGACGGCGCAGAGATGTACTATACAGACTTGGAGCACAACCTCTTTACCCGCGATCCCGAACTTGTCGAGCGAGAGCCAGAGTGGTCGGCGGGCAACGTCTTGCTGGTCAGGTACCTTCTAGAAGAGTACGGACGGAGGAATACGCCTTTCGCCTCCTTCAAGCCAGCTCACAGCCCGTATTTCAACCCGAAGAATTACCTTGTGGAATATAAAGTAAATACTGAAAGATCTCTCCTGCCGGATAAAGGTTCGCTGAGAATCTGGTTCCCCCTTCCTTTGCAGACAGCGGCTCAAGAGAATATCTCTGTACTTGAGGTGACCCCGAAGGAAGCGGTGGTCGGCCTTCCCAGAACTTCCGGCGATATAGCTTATGTCCTCTTCGAGTTCGATCTTTCGAATCTCGTTGAGGATCTGGACATAACCGTGCAATTTACTTTCACACACTATCAGCAGCAGTTCGATATAGATCCCGATCAGGTGGGCGAATACGACAGGGAAAGCTCGCTTTACAGAGAATACACGAAGTCCGAAGGAAGCATATATTTCGATGAAAGATTCGAGGAGCTTGCCAGAAGCGTTGTTGGAGATGAGACCAATCCTTACCTTCAGGCAAAAGAGATATATTACTACGTTGTCCAAAACATCAAATACACTTTTATGGCCCACGTTGCAATAGAGGCGGCCGGAATTCCGGAAAGCCTCTACTCTTTTGAACACGGTTACGGTGATTGTGGTACTCAGTCGATGATCTTTTCAGCCCTCTGCAGATCGATCGGAATACCTGCAAGGGCGCCGGGAGGCTTTCAGGTCTTTTCCGGACAGCTGGGTTCTCATTTTTGGGCCGAGTTCTTCCTGCCGAATTACGGTTGGGTTCCTGTAGACACCTCGGCAGGACAGATTGCGACCTACACTTATGGTATTACCGAGGAAGAGCGAAAGGCGTTCATCGATTACTTCTTTGGCAACCAAGACCCTTTGAGACTCGTGGTTCAAAATTCCGTCGACTTCCTGCCCGCCGAAAAACCTGCCGACACTCAGCTGCTTGAGATCACGCTGCAGAGTCCGTTCGTCGAAAGCGAATTCGGCAATGAAGAGTTCGATGTCACTATTGCAATTCTTGATTCTTTCAGCATGAAGACGATTTTGTTGAAATAGAGCCGTGGTAGGGGGTAGCGGGTAGGGGGTCGGTAAGAGCAAAAGATCAGTTGCAAGATGCAGAAGTGATGCTGCCTCCGGCAGGAAGTGAGGCTCGCTGCGCGAGGAAGTGATGCCCGGAGGAACGTCCGGGGAAGTGATGCTGACGCTTTCGCGCCAGGGATTAAAGATCCCGTAGAAGCACTAAGGGTATACCAAAATAAGGATACGATCGAGAAGTCTTTTGATGACTTGAAGAATCAGCTGGACATGAAACGCCTGCGCATTCACAGTGCTGCTTCTATGGATGGCAGACTCTTTGTTCAGTTCATTGCCTTGATCCTTATGAGTGCTTTGAGAAAGAAAATGCGTGATACAAAACTCATTGAGAAATACACCGTCCGAGAACTCCTTCTCGAGATGGAAACATTAACTCAGGTACGATATTCAGGCAAGTACGGTCATATCCTTACTGAGATTACCAAACCACAACGCGAAATACTCCAGAGTCTGAAGATTCAACCAAACTCATAGGTATAATTTGTCCGGGAAATTAGGTTCAGAAGAGAAGGAGAGGCCTCAGCTCCTGAGTATTGAGGAGAATGATCATGAGAAGAACGATACTAATAGTTGGATTGCTGATCGTCTGTATTGCCTGCTTTGCGCAGGAAAATGAGCAAGTAAGGTTCGAGCAGCCGGTGATAGTGGCCTCCGCTGGTCAGTCTCCCGGTGCCCTTCAGTTAACTGTCGTAGCCAAAATGGCGAAGATCGAACACACTTTCGAAAAGCTGCTTAACGCCGATCAGTTTGAAATTGAAAGATACAAAACGCTAATGATAGTCGTTGGCGCAAGTGGAAGGGGTCTAGGAGCTGCAGGGATAGAGATTGACGCGGAACTTCAGAGAGTCTTGCTTCTCGCTCGGAAGGCCAAAGATTACGGAACCAAAATAATCGTTGACAACCTTCAAGGAGAGTCTCGGAGAGACTCTTCATCCGATGAAATCCTGTAGGCTCTAGCGCCATATGCCGACGCTCTATTTGCTAAAGTCGACGCTAATCAAGACGATTTGTTCACCAAGATAAGTGAGGAGAGATCCATTCCCCTCAAGCTTTTCGAAAAGACAGTGGATCTAGTTGAAGTTCTCAATGAATTCTTTGTGAGATAGATTATAGGGGCCTTAGGCCCCTTGCTTTTCTCTAAACGATCGGCGGTAATAGCAAATGAGAAAAACTCTTATCATCTTCATGCTGGTTCTCGTTGCATCATTTTCGATGGCAATTTTTTTCAGGCCTGACATTCGTGCAGGTTATGGTGTAACGAGCACCGGATGGCTCTCGGATTACTTCGAACCTCTCAAGGGAACGAACATGGATACTCCAGTCTATTACATGGACAGCGGAGTTCCCGGACCCACTTTTCTACTTATGGGTGGTACACATCCAATGGAGATCGCAGGAACCGTAGCCGCGACAATATTCGTTGAAAACGCTTTGGTGAAGAGCGGCAGGATAATTGTTCTGCCTTTTGGCAACAGCAGCGCGGCTTCAATAGGAACCGTATTCTATCCGAACCAGCCGGATCACTTTCTGCAAATTGAGTCGAAGTCGGGGCCCCGTTTCCTAGTATATGGAGACAGAAACACAGATGTAAACGATCAGGGCGTGTCTGACCCCGAGATCTTCATCCATTATCCTTTCGGTCAGGAATAACCAGGATACGAGTCGAGAAATCTTAGGGATGTTAAAGTCCTGAAGAGCGAGATTCGAATCACATCTCTGTTATCCTTTGCAGCTCCGATCTATCCTTGATCGAAATCTTCTTACGAGACAATTCAAGTATTCCAGATAATTGAAGTTCGTCAAGAATTGTGGTTACAGTCTCTCGAAAAAGACCAGTAGTGTCCGCCAGTTCTTGGTGGGTAATTCTTATAATAAGACTATCCTGCGACAGTCTCAAAAGAGTACTACATACTCTGATTGTGGCACTCTGGAGCACCGTTTCTTCTAACCTTAGGCGGGTCAAACGTAATCGCTGACTTACGATGTCGAGCAATCTTATTGCAACGATAGGCTTATACATAATCAACGCCTCGATATCGGATCGACCGAGCACGCATATTAGCGAATCTTCGATAGCTTCAGCAAAAGATTCTTGCATACTTTGTGCAGTCAGTGACATCTCTCCGAAAAAAGTTCCAGGGCCCAATGTATCTATGATAAGGCGTCTCCCGTCTTGATTGATCGTGTAGATCTGTACTTTACCTTTCTTCAACATATACAAGACCTCTACCTTTTCATCGGGACTGAAAAACACGTGTCCTGCTTTGCAGTAAGTCATTCTCACCATTGCTTCAACTTGCTCAACTTCTTCATCGGACAAGTCGCGAAAAATGTCGAGCTTTGAAATAAGGGTCAATTTCATCAACTGTTTAGATCCGGTCGTCGTTTTCAAGTTTGAAAGATTCTTACTCTTCATATCTATCACCTTCTGCGAACTCTGCCTATTCTCTTTTGAACTTCATCAGCAACTAGCTGCTGATATATTTGGGCGCTACAAAAAGGAGAGCATCCAAAAGACTCAATGATGATTGCATTAAATCAATTATGAATTTTAAGGAAGCCTGAATAAATCTTATCACAAGGATGGACAAGTTCATTGTAAAGGGAACTGTAAAGAATGAGAGGAGAAGGAACAAAGAGTACGATAAGATAAAGATACTGTAGTTGCTGGTTTTGTTGCTGACCAAGATACAAACCTAGATAAGAAGAATTAGAGAGAACCAATTCATACTTGAAGATATCATTGATGGTTCAGAATCCATATGGTACACAAGGAACAGAGACTTTGATATACCAGTCGGCCTCAAGATTCTCACTTACAATATTGTGGTCATTCACAACCACCTAAACCATCGCTAATTGAGAAAGATTATGGATATCATTCATTCTATCTATTTGATTTGTGAGACACCTCATCATCTCGTATTTGTCAGTTTTGTAGTACAGATTACAGAACCCACCTGTAATTGGTTGATACAATCAATTCATCTCAATAAAGGTAGGTGGATAGAAATGACCAGAAAACTGACCGTGAGTATCATATTAACTGTTATCGCAGCACTAGCAGTTTCGATTACGGGTTTTGCAGTAACTCCAACCCCTCAAGGCTTCGACAAGTACATAGTCTATATGGCAGCGGGTCGCTACAATGCAGATGTAGCGCCGGTTGAAGGAGATCTTTCGATGTGGTATCATAAAGATGTAATGGGGCGAAGCGACGAAGAGATTGCAGAAGTTCACGCTGAAGCAGATGCATATTTCGAGAAACAGTTTGGTCCCAATCTCCCCTCAGCAATGCCATTTGCTTTCGATCCCAGAGAAGAGTACCGCGCCTATGTAAGCTCAGGAGAAGAAGTGCCTTCCGAAGGCTGGGTTGTTAGAGACGGTGGATTCATGGTAATGCTCATGGAAGATACCGTTCTCTATGGCGAATATGGCGGCGAACAGGGAAAGTTTGTTCCGGCTGGATCAATGTTAGTGTATGGGGATTACAATATCGATAGGACTCCCTCCGGGAAAGATCCAATGATTATTCATTATCATTCCGCAGCGCCCATTATGATGCATCCATATGAACCAGGCTTCAAGATAGATTGTACAATCATCTCTGAAGAATTTGGCATAGGAAGAGCGCAAGGTTTTTCCAGTCCACTGATTGTTGATGGAATGACACAAGTCAATATACGAACCGTGTTGACATTCCCCGCATATGGACCTTCTATTCAGCACTAAATCCTAACGGTTAAGAAATAGTTAAGAAACTTTTAATTGCTTGAAAGAACTCCCGATTCAGAGAAAGCAGTTCTCTGAATCGGGGGTCTTATTCTTAACCCTGAGAGTAGAAACCAACCATATCCACGCCTAAGAATCTGAGAACGAAGATAATGCCCACTTTTTTGCGTTGCTACTCTGTGTTCGCAACAACTGAATCTTTTCCATAATGTCTGGAGACAGGATTTTTCTCTCAATCAGAGAAGAGTAGATGATTGAGGACAGTCAGATTTGACCAACGCCAAAATATTAAATAACCTAAACTAGAGAGGAGGGCAAAGTATTGGACAGCAGAAGATTCGACGCGATAGTTATTGGTTCGGGCAAGGCCTATCATTACCCATAAGTTAAGGAGCTAAAAGAAATCATATTATGCTTCTTCAACCTTGGCAGTATACCCTGTATTTGACTCCTGTTGATCTTGATCTTAAATCCTCCCTTGAGGGAGGAGGACCTAAAATCATCATCCAAAGAGCTTCATAGGTCTTGAAGCTCTGCTCGGAGAACGGTGAACCGATAACGGATAACCGTTCCTGCGACTTGCAACTTGCATCTTGAAACTTGCAACTGTTTCAAAGATCGAGATCCTGGCCAGAAGCGTGCCAGGATGACCTGAAGTAAGAAAGACCGTCATTCCGCATAGCCTGCCCTGAAAAGTCCCTGTTCAGTAGCCTGCCCTGAAAAGTCCCTGTTCAGTAGCCTGCCCTGAAATGCACCTGTTCAGGAGCCTGCCCTGAAAAGTCCCTGTTCAGGGTCATCCCGTGATGATCCTGCACGGGATCTGGTCTTGAAAGCGTACCTGCAGGCAGCACGAAGATAGGGACTGACCGGCTCCATAAGAATCACTGGTCGCTTGCTAAGTGACGCTATAAGCTGTGAGGGGACGTCCTTGGTCCTTCGTCCCGGATCAAGGACCCGTCCTTCGATAGGTTCAAAGAACTGATCGCGGGATGACTGCAGAGCAAATCGTCTCTTTTCGCCAAACCCCAGACTCCAGACCCGAACCCCCGCGTGTTGTTTCCTTCCCTTCTTTTGTGCTTGCCGATACAACAACTAACACCGCTCTGATGAAACCGACCTGCTTTGGGATGAAAGTTGTGTTGATTTCATAATTGATCTCGTTTAACAGCATCGTTGATGAAGAAAACTGATCATACATAGGAAATATGAATTCATGATATCATATTACTTGCTGGAGGTGATGGCGTGTCGACCAGATTACTTAGGCCAACGGAGAGAGGACAAATAACAATACCAAAGGAAGCGAGAGATAAACTGAAGATCACTCCCGACAGCAGGTTCAAGGTCTCTGTGGAAGGAGATAAGATAATCTATCAGCTGGTGTCGCCTTTCGACGTGATAGTCAAGGAGTTTCAGAAAGAGGCGGAGGCCAGAGGCTATACTAAGGAAGAATTGGAAAACGAGCTGGAAAAGGTCAGAAAGAAGCTCTTCACAGAGATTTACCATGAGAGTGATGATTGATTCGAACACATTCCTCTCAGGCATTGTTTTTGACGGAATGGAAAGACTCCTCTTGCATACCATGGTGCATTCCAATCATGTGCTTCTGCTGGCAAAGTTTAGTGTTTCAGAGGTTGAGAGAGTATTGAGAAGGAAGTTCCCAGGTGTGATCGAAGATTACGAGGATATTCTCCAATCACTTGATGCGAAAATACTGCCTTTCCAGACAAAAGCGAAGTGGAGCAATGTATTGAGATAATCAGAGATGAGTACGATGCTCCGATTCTTGCTTCCGCTATTAAGGCTAGACCAGATGTGTTTGTTACAGGCGACAAAGACTTCTTTGAAGAGCGAGTAAGAGCATTGATCAGAGTCGCAACTACAAGAGAGACACTCAAGCTCATACAAGAAAGCGAGATATGAAGCAAAGCTCTTCTGAGCCAATTCCCCACCAATAACGTATGATCAACCGGTCAAAGGAGAAAGAGCATTGTCGAGACGTTCGTTGAGCTCACATGAAGATGGGAGAGAAGCCAGTCACCTTCGGTGGCCAGTCAGGCTTCGCCTGGCCAGTTTCGCGTTTGGCGAGGCCAGTTCAGCTTCGCGGGCTTAGAAACGCTATGAAGATCCGTTCTCCGTTGACCGTTCAAGATCATGAACCCGTTCACCGAGAAGGTCAATCGAGAAAGAGCATTGCCGAGACGTTCGCTGAGCTCACGAGAAGACGAGAACTCTCTCCTGTTTCTCGTCCTCTCTCCTCATCTCGTTCTCTCGATGCTCTTCTTTGAAACAAACATTCTCCGCCACTTTGTGGCACTCCTCCCTCAAGGGAGGACTTAAGATCATCATCCAAAGAGCTTCATAGGTCTTGAAGCTCTGCTCGGAGAACGGTGAACCGATAACGGACAACCATTTTCTTATTCAACTTGCAACATTGCACTTGCAACTGTTTCAAAGATCGAGATCCTGACCAGAAGCGTGCCAGGATGACCTGAAGTAAGAAAGACCGTCATTCCGCATAGCCTGCCCTGAAATGCACCTGTTCAGGAGCCTGCCCTGAAAAGTCCCTGTTCAGGGTCATCCCGTGATGATCCTGCACGGGATCTGGTCTTGAAAGCGTACCTGCAGGCAGCACGAAGATAGGGACTGACCGGCTCCATAAGAATCACTGGTAGCTTGCTAAGTGACGCTATAAGCTGTGAGGAGCGTCTTGGTCCTTCGTCCCGGATCAAGGACTTGTCCTTTGAAAAAGCAGTTCCAAGTTGCATGTTCCAAGTTGCAAGCGGTAGAGCGAAAAACTCAGATTCCGTCATGCTGTAAGAGCCGTCCTTCGATGAGCAGTGAGGAGTTGCTTGTTCCAGTTGCAGGCTAGAGACCTGAAAGCAAAAATGTCACAACGCGTCATCTGAACTTGATTCAGAGTCTTACCCTTCTTTTTTCGTCTCATGTAGCTTTTCTGGTTTGACCAAGAACGAAGAACAGATCCTCGCTCTGGAACGAAGCACTGGTTTTTCCCTCGGCTAAAGGAGAACCGTTTAACGGCCAACTGATATCGCTTTGCTCTTTCCAATCCCTACCGCAACCCCCGACCCCGGCCTTTTGCTTTTTCTTACTATGCATGATCTGCTTTCTCTTCCTGCTCTTGATACTCTCGAATATGGTTTTTCTAGAAGCGAGGCTTCACCTCAAACTCAAAGCGTCTTCCCCTCTCTAGGTTTTCTCGGAGAACCGATAATCCCAGCAACTTGCATCTGGTGGAACTGATTTCTCTCTCTTCTCCGAGGGTGGATCGCCTACAACCACAACTCTCGGTCTCCAATGTGTCTTTATGAATCCCATTAGCCAAACGTGTTGTCCCATGAATGGGTAGAGCACTATAATAGTTTATCCAACCATAAGCGAGGTGAAAAGATGAAGAAGGGATACAAGCT
>Ga0334900_1001830_pt1 | contig 21059 bp, 21 predicted proteins | sample GraSluR3_MG_2_FD_207231 | JGI IMG/M metagenome (GOLD analysis project Ga0334900, IMG submission 207231) | Sludge microbial communities from methane-producing bioreactor in Wageningen University, Netherlands - Granular Sludge_31_08-R3 | ecosystem: Engineered > Bioreactor > Anaerobic >...
AATAAAAACGGAAAACGCTCACGGAAAGTTGGATAATTTGGAAACTAAAAATAAAATGAATAGAAATTAATGTGACATTTCTATTTAAACGAAACCTGTGACATTTCTATTTTCTTGACACATTTTTCAATTTTAAACTTGACTTTTCAAAAAAAAGAAATAAAATAAAAAGGGTGAACAAAAAGGAGGGAATCATGGGTATAATATTTGAAAGTCCCGCATTTAAAAACGGGCAACCTGTTCCGAAACTTTATACGTGCGACGGGGATGATATATCGCCGCCGCTTGATTGGAGAAATCTTCCCGATAGCGTTGAAAGTATTGCAATAATATGCGATGACCCCGATGCGCCTATGGGAACTTGGATTCACTGGGTGATTTATAATATCTCATCGGAAAACGATGGGATTGCGGAAAATATTCCCAAGGATAAAAATCCCGGTGGAGGGATTAAACAGGGAAAAAACAGTTGGGGAAGAATCGGCTATGGGGGACCTTGCCCCCCTCGCGGGACGCACAGATATTTTTTTAAGTTATACGCCGTTGATTGTATTCTTCCGCTTGATGCCGGGGCTACAAAGATGGAGGTTCTTGAGGCTATGAGAGGGCATCTCATGGGACAGGCGGAAATTATGGGGACTTATAGCCGATAAATGAAAACAGACTTTATAAAAACGATGCTTGTCTTTGCGCTTGCCGGGATTTTAATGATAGTTCCGTATAAAATATGCCTTAGCGTTTATTCTTATCCGTTTGATTTTATAAACTGGATTGGTATGCTTGGTGTAATGGGAATGCTTGTTTGGTTTGCCGTTTACGGGATAGATGCGCACTTAATTAAAAAGGCGGTTATCGCTTCGCTTGCAGGATTTGCAATACCTTTTGCGTTATTGGTATCGGTGTTATTGATTTTATCAAGCGGATTAGAGAAACCAAGAGCATTTATGTATTCAATCAGGCTTTTTTATCTTATCCCGTTATCGGGGGTAGTTTCCTTTTATATCAGCGCGATATTTACAAAAAAACTGCATCCCGATATGGAGACAAAAATCCTCGTGAGATTAATAACGGCATCGGGATGGTTAATAAGCGTTGTCGGGATAATTATTTTCAAGATAATTAGATATTGGCGTTAAATCTCGAATGTATCGGGGGAATATCCTACAATTTGATTTTTGCCGAGAAATTTTGCGCGGTAGAGCGCTTTATCGGCAAGCTCCAAAAGATTAATAGGGTCATCGCTGTCCTCAATGAAGGTGGCAATACCGAAACTCAGGGTAATTTGAATGGAAAATCCCCCGAATTGAATCAGCTCGCCTTCAATAAACGGTTTGATACGTTTACAAAAAGAAAAAGCGCCCTCCTTATCGGATTCGGGGAGCATTATAACAAACTCATCACTTGAATAACGAGCGATAACATCTTCTATGCGCATATTTTTCTCAAAAAAGCGCGCAACCGATTTTAAAACCTCATCACCGGCAAGCTTCCCGTAATTGTCATTGATAGCCTTTAAATTATCAATATCGGCAAAGACTACGGAATACTTTTTGTGATACCGCAGAGAACGCTTTGTTTCACGCCATAAAAATTCTCTTAGGAAACGATGGTTATAAATTCCGGTGAGTTCATCGACCATAGCATTGTAACGGGCGCTCTCATATACATAAAGCTCAACAAGCATAGGCACCTGATACATTTCGACAATTTCCAAGAAGTAATCCAAAAGAGCGACCCTGAAAAATACCGGACGTTCTAATTTTTTTGAAATTAAATCGCGATGCTCAAGGATTGACTTCCAATGCGTTACGGCTTCTTTAGGTGAAAATTCCATCTGCGTCAGGAGTTTGATAATTTCCCGGTAAACCTCACCCTCATCTTCGCCTTTATTTATCAAATCCTCTATTTTATCTAAAAAGCCGTCCCTGCGTTCAAGGTCTATATCAAGTATTTGAATGACTTTATTATACAATAATTCATTATCCAACATAATATTGCAAATTCTCCTGTAAAAAATAGGGACCATATCGACCGAACTTCGATTACTATCGCCGATTTATAATAAAACCGATAAATAACCTAACCTTTGACTGCGCCTAAGGTAGCGCCTTCAACAAGTTCGCGTTTCATACTAAGGAATAAAACTACAATCGGGATAGATACAACAACGGCAGCGGCTGCAAAAAGCGAAATTTCCTGATTATAACTTCCGCTCCCGCCCATCAAAGATTGCAAACCTACGGGAAGAGTAACCCTGTCGGGGTCGGTCATAAACATACTGGCGACAGCATACTCATTCCATGACTGAACAAAAGCGAACAAAAACGCCGTAAACATAGCGGGACGCGTAACGGGGAGCAATATATAAAACAACATCTGCGGAAGATTCGCCCCGTCGATAATAGCCGCCTCCTCAAGGTCGATAGGAATAGTATCAAAATATCCTTTAAGCATCCAGATAGAAAACGGAAGCGCGGTTGCGGAATAAACAAGAATCAAGCCCCATCGGGTATTGGTTATCTGCAAGCCCGGAATCATACTTGGGAAAACCTTAGCCGCGAGAAGATAAAACGGGACAAGCATCATAGCAAGAGGGAAAAGCTGAGTGGCAAGCACCCACATTAAACTCACCTTTCGTCCCGGAAATTGATAACGAGAAAACGCGTATCCCGAAAAGAATCCCAAAAGAATGCTTACCAACGCAGTCAAAATGGAAATAATAAAACTGTTGGCAAGCCAAATACGGAAGTTGGCATCCCACAAGATGTCTCTATAACTGGCGAAGGTAAGGACGTTAAAGAAGTTCAATAACATTTTTCTATTGACCACGTAAGATTGACGGATAATATTAGCATTATCGTCAAGTTGAAAATAAGCTACCCAGTCGCGCTCATAGTTTTTTAAGTCGGTTGGCTGGTCGGAAACGGTATAGCTTACATTCTCTATAAAATCGCCCTCAGGAGTAATATAAAAATATTCAAGGGTAATATATTTGCCTGCCAAATCACGACCGAAAGTAAATGTTTGAATCTCGGTTAAACTCTTTAATTTATACTTCAACTTCAGTTGATTGCCGTTGATTTCCGAATGAATATGTTCGGGCGAGAAAATTCTTTCAATCATAAAAGGGGATTGGGTTTTTTCGGTTATAGATGCCAGAATAACCCAAATAATCGGCAAGAGCATAATGAATGCCAAAAATATCAAAACTATGTGAATTATAATTTTCTTCATAAAAAACCTCCTAGAACGACTTTTCGGTAAGGCGAGTGCCTTTAATAAATATAAGGATATACCCTAAGAGAATAATAAATATAAGCGCGGAATAAGCGGCGGCATATCCGTAAGTCCATCCAAGCCTCGTTGCTATTTCAGGCGGTACCTCAACAAAGTCGTAAATTCTCGTAATCAGGATATCGAGCCTGTCATCGCCTCCCGTAACGAGGTAAACCAAGTTAAAGTTATTGAATGTCCAAATAGTGGTGAGCAGAACGGATGGAAGCACCGTGCCTCTAATCATAGGCAGAGTAATACGGGTGAGTTTCTGGAACCAGTTAGCCCCGTCTATTTCCGCAGCCTCATAGACACTTTTGGGGATAGTCTGGAGCGCGCTAAGCGTTACAAGCATAATAAACGGGAAAGCATACCACGCGGCAACAAAGGATATAATAAAGAAGCCCATAACCGGGTCGCCGAACCATCCCTGATTCCAAACCCTTGTAGTCGCAGCCATACCCTCGCCGGCTATAATATATCCCGACTCGTTGATTACGGTGAGGAATTGGTCTATAATTCCACGCCCCCCGAAAAAGTAGTTCCACACGAGACCGCTTATATATGTAGGTATAATCCACGGCAACATAAATGCAATCTGATATGGACTCCGAATTTTAATCTCTTTTTCGTTAAGCATAACCGCGATAAGGATACCCAATGTAACCTGTAAGATAACGGCAACTATAGTAAAAAGCAGGGTGAAAATCAAGGTATAATAGAAATTATGAGGATTGCTTAAATCAAATACGCCCAAAATCTCGGCGAAATTGGCAAATCCTACGAAATTTCGTCCTATATTTATCTCGGTAAAATATTTCGGAAGCGAGGTGAAACCGAGAACTACGGTAAATACAATCGGGACAAACACAAGGAATAACATTCCGAGAATACCGGGCAGGATAAAGAAATAAGCGGTTGAAAAATTATGCATAGTGTTAAGGAAGCGTTCATATCCCCTGTTTCTGCTCATCTTGAAAATTATAAGTAACCCGAATAAAACGCCGAGAATCCATCCGAAAGAAATAAACCCTGCATTAGACCTGACTTTTTCAGCGGTAGCGCCTCTTTCAAGAGCCACGCCGTCGGGCATTCTCAATGTGAACCTGTCGGATGGGTCGCCGTACATGTCGGCGTTGAATTGTTCAATTAAATTGAGGAAATCGCGAGGGGAATACTCGACGCCGTAATTTTCTTTTAAAATTTCGTTGGCGTTTTGGATAAAATCCGTATATTTGCCTGCAAGACGGTTTGCGTTAATTGTATAGTCGGATTGCGAGAAATTAAAGGTGATAATTAGAGACGAAGCGGAAAAAGTAATAAAAAGTCCGAGCATCACAAAAAACTTAATTTTTTCGGATTTTATCAGGCGTGAGCCGAAATATGCGCCGAGCATGAAGACAATAAGAAATCCCGCCAAAAATCCAATTCTCGGTAGAGCCGGAAATTTCCATCCGAGAAATTTGGTAATACGGATAATATCATGTCGTCCCATCATAAAGCGGGAGGCTTTGGTGTATTGACGGTAATTGGGATTTTCGGTATCCTCGACAATAACGGTTCGTTCGCGCATTGAACGTTGTCCCATCTGGAAGTGACGGGGGAAAATTCTAACATCTTCAATATCCATACGCTCCGGCACAATACCTGCAATAAGTTCGGGGCCATGATAAACCAAGACTTGACGCAAAGTCGGGTCATCTTCAGTGATTTTTTCGATAAGTTTTTGCATAGATTCGGGGTAACCCAGCGGTCTGTTGGGAACACCGGAATTTATAGCATCCCTGCCTTTGTAAACAAGAGCGTTGTCCTTGATATAATTGGCGGTAAAGCCGATTGTTTCGACAACGGCTTTGGTTTCTTTATCGGTAGTTTCTTTATACATTTCGCCTGAGTTGTAATTATAAAATCCGATAAGGAAAACCGCGACAAAAAACATAGAAACTGCGGCGCCCATAAACGGGTTCCACCACGCCTTTTCACCCTCTAAAACATATTTTCGAACAAAAAACTTCCGCATCTAAGCCTCCTGATTTTATACCCGAACTTACATACACTATTTTAAACTAACATTAAAAAAAAATAAATTTTTAGGCGGAAAAAAGTCTTATAACACATTAAATAAATAAAAAGAGAAGGCGACAAAACCTGCCGCCTTCTTTTAAAGACTATATTTGTATAATTTAATTGCCGCTTACGCTTAAAGGTTCGGTCATTCTGTTGTAGTCGTAACCGAGATTACGAAACATACCCGGAGCCTTTTTGTTTTCCTCGATGGATTTCATAAGCTGAATTTGGCGCTCTTTCCATGCTTCGGCAGGATCTCTTCCGCCGAGAATATCATTAAGACCGCTGGTAGCGGGGTCCCATGTTAAAGCCATTTCGGGGGAGTTAGGCATAGACCAAGACCGTCCGGCAGCTTCACGGAAAATCTGGGCGATTTTATCCCGTTTTACCACGTCATACTCATAAGATCCGCGGTTGGCAGGGGTTTGCTTTCCGACCTCGGCAAAAACGCGTCCCATCGCAGCGCTGGTGAAATACTTGATAACTTCAATAGCCGCGCGTTGATTTCTTGCACAAGCGCTAAGGAAATACCCCTCTACCGTAAGAAACGGAATAGCACGCCTGTTAATCTCATCTATTACGGGGGGTTCCGAAAGACCGTAGCTAATACGAGAATCAATTTCTCCTCTAAACCATTGCCCGTTTATGACAAACATAGCATTACCCGTATTGAAAAGTTGGGTAACAAGAGTTCCGCTGGGTCCTATAGGCACAATTCCGGAATCAAGGATATTTTTCTTCACATATTCACCGGCTTTAATCATAGGTTCGGAATAAAGAAGCGGAAGAAAAACAGGGAATCCATCCCTGCCGGTTCCTATACGACGGAAAATTGTGCCGCCGAAACCCTGAACCCACATCGTATGGTAATAGAAATTACCGGTTTCGTAAACAAATCCGTAACGTCCCATAGCGCCGTGGGATGGGTTGGTGAAACGCTTGGAAACTTCGATAATTTCGCTCATTCTTAGAGGGGGTTGTCGCACAAGGTTTTCATTGTAATAAAGCGCAACATTTTTGAACGCGCCCGGCAATGCCCATTGCGCACCCGGATACATATATTGAAAAGCCCTCAATGTATTCCCGAAATACTGGTCAAGGGTTTCCTTATCGACAAAACTTTCAATGGGAAGGATAATATTGTTTTCCGCCCATGAACCTACAAAATCCTGAGCAAAGATAAACACGTCAGGACCGGTGCCTAACGGGATTGTAGCCCTTAGTCTATCGTTTAAGGCATCAAAGGGAATGGCAAGTAATCTGACCTGTATATTACGATGAGCAATGTTAAACGAACGGGCGACCTGTTCTATCGCGTCTCTTTCCTCACCGCGGTACCCGTGCCACAACTGTATGGTTACAGTAGAAAACGCGCTTGATACCGCAAACAGCATAACTACTACAGATAAAATCAGCTTCTTCATATTTATTCCTCCTCTCTTACTTAGAGCCTTGTTTTAATTCGCTTAAAAACGACTCCTATATATTTTGGCACAGATTTTGATTTTGTCAATAGTAAATTTCTTGTATAAAACCAAAATCACAAAAATAGTTTACCATAAAAAAGTCTTATTTTCAAATATACAAGCCACAAATTAAGCAAAGCAGGACATAACTCTTAGAGGGAGCGTATCAATTCCAACAGCGCCTTAGCCGACTCTTCGGGTCCTTTCATCTCCATACCCGAAACACCGAGACGGGTTCTAATCTGCCCGACAAAAACCCCCGCATCAAAGAAAGCACGGAAATACTCCGATGCAATCTTGTCGTGGAGTTCGCGATACTGCGGAGGCCCGAATATGTTGGCAAAATAGGAGTGGGTAAGCCCTGTCGATGTAGTAGTTCCCTTGCTCATAACGGCGCCCTCACGGAAAACCTTCAGCGCCTCATCGGGAGTTTCAAACTTTTCAATAATGTCGTGAAACTCGTCCAATTCCTCATAGTTGTTGGCGTAAAGAACCATATCTATCTTATTGCCTGAAATCACGTTATTAAACGAGGTAACCGGCAGGACGATACGGGCATTGACCTTGTTGGGGCTCATAATGATAGCGCGGTCAAGCTGCCCGAAAGCATACCCGGGCTGGAGGTCGTCAAGACGGAGAAATGCGCCTATCTCGGTGCCGTAGCCGATAATCTTTCTGTCCGTGTCTATATCAAGCGAACCCATATCATCGGCAATAATAATCATATCCTGAATAACATCCTCGCCGAGTTGACGGAACGCCTCAAGCCCTTCGGATTTACCCGCGCCCGTATCCCCGATAAGCAGGATAGTAGTCTCCTTGTTATCAATCACAATCTTTACAAGCGCGCCGTGATACGGGAGTTTGCCCTCTTTCATAATCCTGATATTGTGCAAGGTCAGCACCATCTTTTTAAGGTAGCCGAAATACCCGAACTCATCACGGTTAGGCACAGCCGCAGAAAGCAACCCGTTAGCCTCATCATCAAAGAACACGGTCGGATACTCGGACAACCCGTCGAGACAATCCCCCGGAACCCCGAAAGTATAAACCGCATCGGGCTTACGTTTCAATTCTTTATCATCTGCAAGCTCAAAAAGGTTTGCAAGCGAAAAACCAAGTTCGTAGAATTTTTCGTTGAAATATATCATCACCAACAGCTTACCGACTTTCGCGGGATAACAAAGCCAATCATCGGGATTAGGTTCAAACAAGCCGATAGGGTTTTTATCAATCTTCATAAACCGCCCTGTGCGTTTGTTCATAGGAGGCCAGAGAATTGTCGGGGGGTATGATAAAATCTGTCGGATTACCGGTATTTTGTTGAGTTTAGCGTATTCTGCGGGAAGTTCCATCTCCACCGGAAGCGCGATAACCCCCACGTTAGCGCCGGCACGTGTCTGACGGTATGAGCGGGGGTGGGTTTTCGTGAGGTTTTCCTCGACGTCGCGGTAAGTTCTTCTGACAAGGTCGGTCAACTGCTCAATAGTGGAGTTAAACGTCCTGTATGGGCGACGGTCAAGGCTTTCACCCTCCGAATCGCAGATTATATATCTTTCGTAGTTTCTCCAGAAGTCATACAAAAACTCGATAAAGTCGCTGAACAGATGCACGTCCTCAAGAAAACTCTTTGACTCAGGCACAACGCTGATGACCTGATCATACTCCAACTTTGTGAGATATTGAAGCGTCTTTACCAATGTATCAATCGACTTATCGTTAATGTCCAAACCGTGAAAGATATTGAGCATCTTGGACTTCCGCTTTTGGAGAGCCGTGATGCTGCGTGTCAACACATCGCGAAAAATTGCGCTGAGGATTAACTCCTCGGCGTTTTCGCAAATCCTGTCGCGAAGCTGAATAATCACCTTGCTGCCGAAAATCTTGTAAGACCTGATATCCATAGATGTCTCCTCATTGAAATTATTGCCGTATATTATAGTATGGAACGGAATAATAATCAAAAAAACGGGGGTAATCCATTACCCCCCGAATTGCGCCGGCAGAACGGACAGGCGTTATCGGGGCGGGCGGATTGCCGTCGCGGAGGGCTTGGCTTTAACATCCCGCCACCCGACAGCTATCGCGCTGGGGGAAATTAAACATCTGCGGGCGTAATTGCGGGTATATGGGCGGGGGTGGACGGAAGTATTGGAGATTTGAGGGTATATGTGTGGTAAAAATAAAAAAAGGGTGGTTTTTAAAAATAAACGCTTGACTCTTTGTGGTATTATGGGTATAATGTCGTTGGAATTTAGGGAAAATGTTTTGTTTTTATAAAGGAGGGTTTGAAAATGAGTGGTAGAGATAATCCAATGGCATCCATCTATTTTCCATTTATAGAAGATGACGTTTTGGAGCATTTTGCTGAAATCAAAAGCAACAAAAGTGGGAAGAAAAAATATGCCAAATACTATGAAAAGAGTATTGCTAAATACCAAAAATTTAAAGAAAATAAAAGCGAATATAAAACAAATATAGTATCCTTGAAAAGAGCTCGTCAAATAGAAAAAGATGAAAGGTTTTGGACTGCCGCTTGTCTTATGACGCTTTATCATAGCGATGAAAAGAAGCGAACTCAAGAATTAGTTAAGTTGTTTAAAAAAGCCTATGGAGAAACCCCTCCGATTAATAATATAGCTTCTTGGGAACAATGTATTAATGGAAATTTAAAACTTTTCTTTGAAGCTAAATTACCTTCACCTAAATTGTATAAAAACTGGTTAACGGAAAATATTAAAAGCAGGCAATTTATTCCTTATGTTTTAGAGTGTTCTCAAGAAAAAACCAATCTTGAAGGTCGTACCACTGTAGATGCAATATTTGTGAATTCTGATAATGGATTTGCAGTTATCATTGAGGCGAAAGTTCTTTCGGATATATCTTATTTTATCACATACGATACTATGCGTAATCAAATGGCTCGAATTATTGATGTAATGCTTGAAAAAAATGACAATCTTACCGAAATTCTAAAAAAACGAGATCCTGATAAAACACTATTCTTATTAATTACCCCTAAAATTTTTAAGGAAAATCCTGAAAGTCGTTTGTATGGATACAAATTTAATGAATACAAAAATAATATAGAAGCCATATCAAAAGATTTGCCACATAGAAAAAATATTAGTAAAAATTTGTCTAAGCGTTTAGGATGGCTAACTTGGGAAGATTTTAATGAGGTCAATAATAAATGTTGTCAGTGGCTAAAAAATAGCGAATAGTTTTTTGTTTACAATAATATTCCGTAACGGCACCTTTACCATCTGTAAAGTTACGGGTCAGGGTTGCACCCACCACGTAGATAATTGAAATTTCCCCCTCTGCAATGTATAATATTCTATCATTACTAAAGAGGTGTCTATTATGTCGGCTGTTGTAAAGGTCAACGGGAGTATCATAGATGAGCAGATGATTGAATCGGCGCTTGCGCGGTATATTGTCCAGCTTGAGGAGGATGATGAATTGGATTTTAAGCCTACGCCTGAAAATATGAAGTTTCTCAGGGCGGAGGTGTTGAATTTTCTTATCGAGCGCGTTTTGCTTCTCCAGCTTGCCGAAAAGAAAAGTATCCGTATAAGCGATAGCGAGGTGGATAAGCGGGTCGCTTCTTTGAAGGCTAATTTTAAGGATGATGACGAGTGGCTGGATAACCTTATAATGCTTCATATCAATGAGGATATGCTTTTCGATGAGATAAAGAACGATATGACTATGGAATCCCTGATGGATGAGATTTACAGTGAGGATATTGACGTTAGCGATGATAAACTTGAGGCGTATTATAACGACAACGAGAGGTTTATGAAGGAGCCTGACTTGTTTTCGTTTTACGAGGTGTTTGTCGGTTCAACCGGGTTGTTGAAAGAGGTAGCGGGGATTTTGGAGAGCGGCGATAATGTCGGTAAAATCCGCGATAAAATCTCTTCGCTTGACTTGGAGTTTAATCATTACGCCGACGTTCCGGCTTTTAAGATTCCCGGCGAGGTGTTGAACGTTTTGTCCGATATGAATGAGGGCGCTGTCGGCACTATGGTTATTGATGAAAACGGTATGGTGGTTTTTAAACTGCTTCGCCGTATAGTCGGGAAAAAACTTGAGTTCAAGGACATCAAGGACAACCTCGCTCATCATATTATAGAAAACGGGCATAAGGACATCTATTCTCAGGTTATCAATAAGGAACTTGATGATGCCGATATCGAGTATATTAACGTAGCCTATCTGAGCGGAAAATGAAGTTAGCGGATTTTTTAAGTATAGCGATATTGCTTATAATCGGGACTGCCGGTATTTTGTTTGCGATAAACGCCAAGGCGGGCAACGAGATTGAGATTTCCACCCCGAACGGAAATTATCGCTATTCCCTGTCTAAAGACCGCGATATTACCGTTATGGGAAAAACCTCGCAATACGATATTGAAATCCGGGACGGGAAAGTCAGGGCGCTTCATGCGGGATGCCCTAATCAATACTGCACTCGTAAGGGATGGACTTACCGTATCGGCGACAGTATTATCTGCGTGCCGGAGGAGGTCATTATCCGCGTTACCGGCGAGTCGGAGGATTATATCGATGCAATTACACAATGATATAAGGAATTACCGCTCCCTGCCGAAAAGCAAAAAACTTTATCTGCTGGCGTTTCTTGTGGCGTTGTCGGCGATATTGTCGGTGGTGGATTATATAATCCCGAAACCGTTGCCGTTTATAAAGCTCGGTATAGCTAATGTCGTAACGCTGATACTTGTCCTTGAGGGGAGGATTGTCTTAGCGCTTGAGACAGCGTTTTTCCGCACGCTTATAGCCTCGATGATTATGGGGACTTTTTTATCATACACGTATTTGCTGAGCGCATCGGGAGCGATTTTAGCGGTGATAGTAAGCGCCGCGGTAGTCCGCATATTCGGGGATAAAATCAGCGCGATAGGGGTGTCGGTATGGGGGGCTTTTGCAAGCGTTATCGCGCAGGGTTTAATAGTCGGGCTATTTTTCGGTTTTGACCGCGGTTTGATAATGCTGTTATCGGTGTTTATGTTGCTCGGGGTTGCCAACGGTATTATTATAGGATTAGTCGCGCGGTTTTATTATAAGAACCTCAAGGCTTAGAACGGACTATATCCACGCCGAGCCCGCACATCTTCATAACGCAGGACTTTTCGACAACAAACCCCGCCTTTTCAAGAAAAGACTTTATATCAATCGGACGACAGTCGATTTTATCGGGGAACTTGCGCGCAGCCCATTTGTATAGACGGTCGATAGCGCGGGGTTTTTTAGGTTGCCTCATTGTAACGGTAATGAGCCTCCCGTCCTTTTTCAGAACGCGGGCGCATTCGGATAGCGTTTTTGCTATATCGGTTTCATCAAGTATTTCGATTACGAAACTTGCGAAAATCCCGTCGAATGTATTGTCGGGGCAGGGTATAGAGGTTGCGGATACGGTTTTAAGCTCGACTTTTGATTTTATTTTCGCACGGGACAGTTTGCGTATCGCTTTTTTGCGCATAGCGGGTGAGAGGTCTATCCCGCAAAGGTTGCCGTTTTCCCCGGCAGCCCTGCCGATTTTAACAAGCGCGCTTCCCGTTGCAAACCCGATTTCCAAAATCGTTTCACCCTCACTTGCCGATAAAAAATCAAGCCCCCGGTTACGAAACCGTCTTTCCCAAACCCCGGCTATTATATCATAGCTCCCGCTCATACGGTCGTAGTTGCGACGGATTTTTTCCTTATCGGTCATTGTCTCTGTTCCAGTAGTCGGAGTAAACCTTTACAAGCGTATCATTGGACTTGACTATAATAAGCGCGGGTATCTCGCGGGAATTGGCATAACCTATACCCTTATCAACCCCCATAACGAAAATCGCCGTAGAAAACACGTCCGCGCCCTCTGCGGTGGGGGATATTGCGCTTACGCTGACGATACCGTTATCTACGGGGTAGCCCGTTGACGGCGACATTATATGATGGTATAACCTGCCGTCCCGCTCAAAGTTTCGTTCGTAGTCTCCCGATGTGCTTATTGCGGATTCGTTGGTTATAAAAACGATTTCTATAATCTGCGAGGCGTCGCGGGGATGGCGCACCCCGATAGCCCATTGCGTATTGTCGGGTTTTTTACCGAAAATACGGAGATTTCCGCCGGCGTTTACTATGCCCGCGCTGATTCCGGTTTCTTTCAGGTATTCCGTAGCCAAGTCCACGGCGTAACCTTTCATAAAGCCGCCGGGGTCGAATTTCGCACCGTTTTTCAGTTTTATTGTTTTGCCGATAGATATATTTTGGTATCCTATACGCGGAAGTATTTGCTTGATTTCGTTATGTGAAGGCACTCTGTAATCCCTTTCGTGAAAGCCCCATAGTTTCATAATCGGCATAATTGTCGCATCAAAAGCCCCTCCCGTAAGGGATGAGTAAAAATATGCGCTTTCAAAAACCGCGCGGGTTTCAACGTCGGGAAATATCTCCCCGTCTTTATTTATACGGTATATCACCGAATTAGATAACGTTGCGCTGAATTTTTGCTCAACCCCTTTTATTATTTCAAAAGCCTCATCAACCTTTTGCTCAACCGTTCCCGACGGCAAATTTGAATACAGGGTTATCTGGAACAGGGTATCCATCATAAAGCGGGTATATGTATATTTTTCCGTTTTTGAGCAGGACAGAAGAAATGCCGGGACTAAAACAATCAAACCCGTCAACTTAATAATTTTCATATTGAAACTCCCGTTTTTATACTTTAATAGGAAGAACGTAAAGGATAACGCTGAAGAAATGACAAACACTGCCTCCGATTACAAAAAGATGCCAAATTGCGTGGGAAAAAGGCATTTTGCGCCAAAGGAAAAAAATTACCCCGAAAGTATATGACAATCCCCCCGCAATAAGCCACCAAACCCCGGCAGGTTCAATATTGGCGATAACTTTATCCATCCCGATAACAACAATCCATCCCATAATTATATAAAAAACAGTGGAAATAATAATTCCGCCCTTCACGAATTTTTTGCTGAAAACCGACTTAAAGACAATTCCAAGTATTGCAAGACCCCAGACTATTCCGAAAAGCGTCCATCCGAAAGCCCCGTGGAGAGCAACAAGCGTAAACGGGGTATAAGTCCCGGCTATCAACAGATAGATAGTGCAGTGGTCGAAAATTTGGAACAGATTTTTTACTTTGGTATGCTGTATGGCATGCATAAGCGTAGATGATATATAAAGCAGGACTAAACTCGCCCCGTAGATTGAAAAACTCACAACGTGCCATGCCGAACCCTTTAAAGCGGAAAAAACTATAAGCAAAACAAGCGCGGCAATAGCCATACCCGCGCCTATACCATGCGTAATTGAATTTGCTATCTCTTCCGGGATAGTTTCTTTTCTGTCTTTCACAAAATCTCCTTGTTATTCATAAAACGCCGACACTCCGGGTAAATAGAGTTGCTTTTTTGCTTCTTCGGGCGGCAGGGTAAAATAATAAGCCGTAGTTCCCGCGCAAAGATTACCGGAACTATCGAAAACTTTTACTTTTATAATAGCGAGATTGCGCTTTGTTTCGATAATTTTACCCCGTAAAGTTATTTGACCGTTATTGATAAAAAGCGGTTTTTTGTATCGGGTTTCGATTTTTGATGTAACGCCTGCGGTTTTCAGATGAATAAAAACGACCCGGCATGCAAGCTCATCGCAAAGTGAGGATATAATTCCGCCGTGAAGCACGTTGCCGAAACCCTGAAAATGGGATTGAGGATTCCAAAATGACACAACCTCGTCGTTATCCTCAAAAAATTCCATCCGAAGTCCGCCTGTATTATGAGGAGCGCATCCGAAACAATTATATCCGTTAATACCGACAAAAGGATTCTTGAGTTTTATCATTATTTCCCCGGAAAGACGGAATTATTTTTTTGACTTTTTTGCCTTACCCTCGCGTATAAGGGCAATAATTCCGAGAACCCCCATAAGAAAAGCCAAAACAAAAATAACCACGGGACTGACGGGGTCGGAAAACGGATTTCCGATTAGAATTTGGTAAAAAGCTATTATCGAAAATAGAACCGTAAAAGCGATTATAATTATCTTGACTGATTTACCCATTTAGAACCTCTAACTTAGATTTTTCATAACGGAGGAAAGTTTCTGTCTGTCGTAAAGATGTATGGGGCGGTTTTCGGAATACCGCATAGCCTGAGGAGTAAACTTGCCTGTGGTAACATAAATAGCGCGCGTGCCGTGAATAGCTTTCATTTTTTCGACCAAAGCGGCAACCTCATCTTCCGCAACATCCTGATTACTTCGGGAAATAATTACCAATACCTTGCCGCCTCTTACGTTACGCCATTTAGCGCTTCTTTCCACCCCGACAATCTGAACATGGTCATCACCGACAATACGGCTTTCCACAACCTCATAACCCATAACGTCGGCAATTTTCTGGCATATAAACTCAAAAGTGGTGGGTGTAGCGGTAAGCAAGTCCTTGAGTTTATCATCAATGCGCAAGTCCTCATATTGAGACAATTTGAGTTGAACGTCCTGAAAATTAGGACGCATTCCCGCGACTTTTTCCCACTGTTCAACCGCCTCAAGAAGACGTCTTTGTTTTTCATAAGCGACACCGAGAGTATAACGAACGGCGATAGTAACGTTGTTTTCCTCGCTTGAATATTTCAAAGAACGTTCAAAATCGGCGATAGCGGTATCCACGTCCCCCATTTCAAGTTTACAAAGCCCTTTTTGATAGATAGCCTTAACCTTCATACTGTTTTCGCGTGCCTTTTCGGCTTCTTCAAACTCCGTGATAGCCTTTCCGTAATTGCCCATAGCTTTCAAAATCATCCCCACGTAGAAATGAGCTTCCATATTGCGGGGTTCAAGTTTTAAACAGTTGGTAAACGAGTTTAAAGCCTCCTGTGCCTTGTTCATCTCATAAAAAATCTTACCGAGCATAAAATAAGTGGGGGCGTGATTACGCGAAACTTTGAGGACTTTATCAAGATAAGCCATAGCCTGGTCTTTCATACCCCTGTCGTAGAAAATCTTTCCGATACTGTAAAGATACTCAAAATTTTGCGGGTCAAGTTGAGCAAGGACAACAAACTCTTTTTGAGCCTCTTCCATCTGCCCGAATTGTATATAAATTTCGGCAAGCCTTTTACGAATAACCCTTTCCGTGGCGGTTTTGGCGAATTTACCGAGAGTTAATACCTGCTTATATTCCACCATCGCCATTTCATAATTTCCGCTGAAAAAATAACATTCCGCGAGATAAAGATGAGCAAGCGGATTTCGCTCGTCATTTTTCATAAAGGTATTTAGGGCGGAAATGGCGTCTTTATATCTTCCCGCTTCCATCATTGCCTTAATCGAGTCCAATTTATGAGGGACCACCAGCGCTCTCATCAGGAAATAGATACCCAAACCTACCGCGACCAAAACCAATCCGCCGAGAATTAAAATATCTATCATCTATCACTCCCCTTATAAAAAATCAAAAATCGCACCAACCTTTTAATACTAATAATCATTACAAACCTTCCGAAACAGATTTTTGTCCCCATATTTTACATTTGAGATAAATAATTGTCCACCCTTGCCATATTTTTATAATTGGGAAACTTGCTTTTTAGGTTTTCAAACACGGTTTTTGCCTTGGAAAACTCATTCAGGCTGATATAGGAAACCCCAAGATGGAAAAACACATCCGGGTCCTTGCCGTCAAGTTTCATAGCTTGGTCATAATGCTTAACCGCGTTTTGAAAATCTTTCTGGGTAAAATAAATATTGGCAAGCTCGGTGATAGTGGAAATATCGGTGGGGTTAATTCTTAAAGCCTGCTCATAAGCGTTAACCGCTTCACGATAAATCCCGCTTTTGGCATAAGCATCACCCATACCTTTATATCCAATCTCCGAATTCGGATTAATGTCAACGGAGCGTCTGAAATTTCTCAGCGCATTGTCGTAGTTTTTTCGCTCCAAAAACAAAAATCCCAGCCCATTATAAGCATCGGCATCTTGCCTGTTAAATTCAAGCGCTTTTTGGTATGCTTTTTCGGCATCTTCATACCTTGCAAGTTCACGATAACTGTTGCCCAGATTTATATATGTATCCCCGAAATTGGGATTTGCATTCAGAGATTCCTGATAATATTTTACGGCATCGCGGTAGTTTTCGTAATGAGCCAACATTCTGCCGTAATTGTAAGATGCCATAAAATTATTTTTATCGAGGTCGTAAGCCTGTTTATAAGCGTTGAGGGCATTATTATTCTGTCCGAGTTCTTCATAAGTATTTCCGATACGGACTGAGGTTCTTGATGAAGGCTCTAACTTAGCGGCTTCCTCAAAAAATTTGAGCGCCCTTGAAAACTGCTTGTTTGAGTAATAAACCTGCCCGATATTAAACAGCGCCCTGCTTTTTGTTGCATCGGGGTTTTTCTGGTTTCTAACCGCAGCGTCAAACTGACGAAGCGCGTTATTATTGTCGCCGAGTTGAAGAAAGGTCATACCGAGGTTATAATCCGCGCGTGGAAAGTCGGGTTGAATATTCAAAGCCTTTTGAAATTCATTACGGGCTTCGGTATATCTTTTTCGCATATAATAAATAACGCCGAGCATATAATGAGCGTCCGCGTTATCGGGGTCTCCGCTTATGGATTTATTAAGAGACTCGAAAGCGTTATCATAGAGGTCTTTATCGAAAAACATCTTACCCTGAGTATAGTTAGCAGTGGGGTTATAAGGGTCTTTGCGGAGCGCCTCGCGGCTCTTGGCAAGCGCGTTTTGTTCATCCTTGAGGTAATAGTGCGTAAGCGCCTGATAAGCATCGGCATCGGCATTATTTTTATCGGCGTCGGATGCTTTCCTGAATTCTGCAAGCGCCTCGCGGTAGTAATTTTTATCAAGGAGCTTTTTCCCGTTATCTATATGGGTTTTTGCCCTTTCTTCCGGGGATATGGTTCTGTCGGGAGTTTTAGTGTCGGGTTTGGGCTCGGTGGGTTTTTGAATATCGCGCTCTCCCCTGTCGATACCGGTTTGAGGCTGCGGTTGTCCCGATGCTGTTTGTTCGGAAGCATCCTTGTTTCGTTTGGCATCTAAAATCCGTTTGCGAAGTTCATCAATACGCGGGTCATCGGCGCTCTCCTCAATAAAAGCGCGGTCAAGATATTCAAGCGCGCGGTCATAAAGTTCATCCTCGTAATACCGTCTTGCCAACGCAAAATATCTTGCGATACGCTCATTGGCAAAACCCTCCGTAGAATTAATATCCGGGCGTGATGAGCGCAGATTGGAAACAATCAACGTAGTAGCCGTCCCGATAAGCAACCCTCCGAGAATAACCGAACCCCAGAGTATCGCCGATTTTTTTTTCTTTTCTTCTTCTTTCTTTTTATCGGCAGCTTTAGTTCTTGAAGTTTTCTTTTTTTGTTCCATAATCTCCCTCCCTGCTATTTTTCAATATCCTCAAACTCAAAGTCGGATGCTTTACCCCTGTCAACGGGACGAAGCTCATCAAGGACACCCTCGATATTCAGAAGAGGCTCTGAGGTATCGGGTTTATCCGTTGATACGGTGTCCGTTTTAGCGACAACATCGGGAAATCTAAAATCCTCCGCTTTAAGAATAGCAAGAATTTTGCGTATATTATCGCTCTGTTCGCCGTCCGGTAACAAAGCTAAATAGTTTTCCCATTCCTTTATGGTATTGGTTTTATCGTGAAGACGGAAATAGGCAAGTCCTTTAAACCAAAAAACCTGACCGAGGTTGCGGTTTAAGTTATATGCGCGGTTAAGAGTTTGGATGGCGTTGGTGAAATCCCGTTTGGCGTAATATGCGTTGGCAAGATTTACCATAGCTGTTGAGCGGAAACGGTTGTTTCGCGACATATCTATTGCAAGTTGATAATTTTGTATAGCGGAGTCTAAACTTTCAATTTCACGGAAAGCGTTAGCCAAATAGAAATAAACCTCCGGCTCACGATAACCCGCATCTATTGCCTTCTGAAATGAGCCGATAGACAACAAAAACCGTCTCTGCTTATAATAACTCATACCGAGAGTAAAATCCGCCTCCCCGTGATTGGCAAAACCGCTTGATACAAAAACAACGATAAAACAGAAAGCAAGAAAGATTTTAAATCCCTTGTTTTTCATAATTCGCCTCTAAGGTATTCTCTCTTTTGATTTTCGGAATAAATTTCCAAATCATAATAAACGGTAGCTTTAAATTATATATCTTTATTTTACACCCTATCCGCAAATAAAGCAAAGAGAGGGTATAAAACGATAGATATTTTAAGCATCTAATCTACTATAAATATACTATCAAAACGGGGTTTCGTAAACCTGAATTTAAGGTTCGGTAAACGGGGATTGAGGCTTGTTGATAAAATAGATAGGCGCAAATTTTATATTTCATAAAATATATCCGGCACACTTTCATTTTTTAAATTTTCAAAATAGGTGTGTAAAGTTCTATCAAAATTGAATTTGTTTGTAGTTATATTAGTCAAAGTATTGTGCTTAGTTTCTTGAGCATAAGACTGCAATAACTGAAACATATCGTTGTTACTGCTTTTTAATTTCATAATAAGGCTTTCAAGGCAGATTACTTTCCCTTTTAGCAATTCAATCATATAAGACTTAATCTTATCATCTTTTAAATCCGGTAATTGTTTCATCCATTTTTTATCTCCACTGCATAGGATAAAATCCTCACCTTGTTGATAAAGACAATCTGCAAAAAAAAGCAAACGGGTTTCTCCTCTATCAAAATCATCAATTTGGGTTAATTTGTTCATCAAATTGTTTGGATTCTTAGTTGGAATTGGAGAGAGCTTTTCTATTTCTTGCTTGTATTTTTTCAGGAACGCTTTATGTTCTAACTGAAAATCTAGATTTCTTAAATTATTTTTAGATAATATTTTAGATTTAATTTCTCCCTTTGGGATATATATATCCGATAAGTTGTTGATATTGAAAACTTTCGCTATTTTTCCAATCAGATTTACGGCGGAAAAAATAAAAAATATATCGGAATCCATCAAAAACAGCATTTATTCTAAGTCACTAAATCTATAAATTTTTTGCCATGCTCGGTTAAGTTGTATTTATCTATATGCTCTTTTAATGTTTCGGCAACCAGTTCCATTCCTGTTTCATTGCCAATTCTTTTTGCCTTAATAAAAGCATTGGCATTTTTCCATTGATCTGTATTGAATGCGTAATTAAACACCAAAAATTCCGGGTCAATCTTATATTTCTTACTGTATTTCTTTACTTCATTAATTTCAAGAGATATATATTTGCTTGCATCGAAATTAGGGTTTCCAGCCAATAAAGTAAGAGCAAAATTATTGGCTTCAATTTCTTCTTGAGATTTGCTATTGTATTTACTAAAATCTTCAAAAATTCCATCGTGATTGTAAAAAACATGCCCTAACTCATGAGCTATTATAAAACACAGGCTTGAAGCTTGTTTTTTTTCGGTTGCCGTAATTATAATCGGACGTTCATTTGTTTCTGTTTTCAATCCGTCGAATTTCTTAAACGCGAGTGGTCTTTTTATAAGAGGAATTACGGGAATTCCATATTCCCAACTTAATTCTAATATATTTTGAAGACTGACATAATCATTGTTTTTCAGAATTTCATTTCGCAATACCATAGGTTTGGGCAAAGGTTTATAATCATTAACGGCAATATTACGCAAAACAACTTGGATAATCCGGTTTATTAAATGGAAGTTTTTTTTATATTTTTCTATGTCGGTATCATTTCTTGTCTTTAAAGAGAAACTTTGATTAATACCGCTATCTTCAAACGGATTATCTTTTTCTAAAGCTTTAAAATTCAAACCTAAAAATTTTGCAATTGAAATTTTTGCCTCAAAAAGCAAGTCTTCATCAACATCATTAGGATTTAACCAATCAGGAAGCGCATTTTTTTTCAAGAATTTTCTATTGTAGACAGAGTTATTCGCTATTTTATCTAATAGAGGATATAATGAAACCGAAGCTTTTCCCATTAAACCAAACCTCCGAAATTCCCTTTATTTAATATTATCATCGACATTATTATAAGTCAAATTTATATGTATATTTTATAAAAATCGCTTTTTATTCTGTCGTCCAAAGCCAAGAGTTCCTATGTAACTCCAAAAATGAAACTTCCCTTTATTCTGTTTTCTCATAGGAGACCTCCTTTTTATATTCTACGATAAACTGATTTTTATAAGACAGCCTTATTTT
>Ga0334900_1001835_pt1 | contig 21019 bp, 17 predicted proteins | sample GraSluR3_MG_2_FD_207231 | JGI IMG/M metagenome (GOLD analysis project Ga0334900, IMG submission 207231) | Sludge microbial communities from methane-producing bioreactor in Wageningen University, Netherlands - Granular Sludge_31_08-R3 | ecosystem: Engineered > Bioreactor > Anaerobic >...
TTTTTTCTGGGACGGTAAAACCCCCTCACGGTTTCTTTATCCAGGAAAAAAAACCTGGTGGCTGCTTCCTCCATGCCCACCGGGTGCAAGCCGATGTCCATCAAATGCCACTCCCCCACCAGCGGGGCATTCTCGGCCATGAGAAACGCCAGTTTGGGAAGCTGAAAACTCAGGGTAAAATCGGCGTGAACAATACGGGACGGATCGTTTTCCCGGTTGTCTTCCGAAAACAACCCACTCGGCAGGTCTATGGAAACCACCACAGCCCCGCTGGCATTGATATGCCGGACCACCTCTGCAAGGAATCCCTCCAGCGGCCGGCTCAGGCCGCTGCCCAGCAAGGCATCCACAATGACATCCCCCGCTTCGGCCGGGGGCAGGGAATCCTTCCCTTCCAGCCAGTCGATATGCACATTGCGCACGGGGCGCAGGCGTTTGAGGTTGGCCTGGAAATCGGCCGAACCTTCACCGGAGGCATGGCGCACAAGGTAAGCCCGCACCTTTTTTCCAGAGCCACCCAACATGCGGGCCAGCGCCAGGCCATCACCCCCATTGTTGCCCATGCCGCAGAACACATGAATGACTTCATGGTTTCTCAACCGGGGACGCAACCATTGAAAACAACTCTTTGCGGCCCGTTCCATCAGGTCAAGGGACCTTACCGGTTCGTGTTCCATGGTACGGGCATCGAGTTGGCGCATGGCAGGGGCATCCAGGATTTTCATATCGGAGGGGATTTTCAAACAGTGACCTACAAAAATACGCCGGCTGCCGGCAAAAAGTGAAAAAAAATCCTGATTTTCGCAGGACAAACCAAAACGGCCGGCAAAACAATGGGCCCGCTCATGCGATCCGAACGATCCGGAACATCCTCAGGTATTTTCCCAACGGCCTATCTTCCAGGCACAGACTACCTGGCTTGCCTCCATTTGATGAACAAGGTGCAGATAGAGGTTCACGAAAGCTTTCCAAGGCAGACATGGCGCAACCGTTGCCGCATACTTACAGCCAACGGACCCTTCGACCTGGTCATTCCCGTCAGCCGGCCCCGGGGCAACCACACCCCCACGGCGGAGGTGTTGACCAGCATGCATGCTCCCTGGCAAAAACAACACTGGCGAACCCTTTCCTCAGCCTATGCAAAATCTCCCTTCTTCCTCTACTACCAGGACCTGCTGCAACCATTTTATGAGCAGGTCAGGCCCTGGAGGCTGGTTTCATGGAACGAAGCCCTGATGCGGGCCCTGTTGCCAGAGGCAGGACTCGACATCCACCCCGGACAAACGGAATATTTTGAGAAAACACCGCAGCAACATGCCGATTTTCGCAGCCATTTTTCACCCAAGCAATCCAGGGACAAGGCAAGGGCCTGGATCGAATGGCCCCGGTACCAGCAAGTGTTCCCGCATGCGCAGGGTTTTCAACCCGCAATGAGCATCATAGACCTTTTGTTCAACCTGGGTCCCGATGCGGGAGCCTATGTCCGGGAAGTATCCGCAAGCATCAGGCAGGCCTGGCCCTGACGGAACGGGGCAAAAGAAGGACAGGCATCAGGATAAAGCCGGGTAGGCAATGCGTACATGATAAATGGTCTGCAGCCGCCTCTTGAAAATGTGTTTGACCGTGGAAATGTCGCGGAAGGTGATGTTGGCATTTTCAAACTGGTTCTCCCGGATCTGGGTGTCGATGATATTGTCCACCAGCTCGCTGATCTGTTGCTCATTGGGCTTGCCAAGGCTTCGTGAGGCTGCCTCCACCGAGTCGGCCATCATGACCAGGGCGGTTTCCTTGCTGAAGGGGCGCGGACCCGGATAGGTAAACAGTTTGGCATCCACTTCCTCACGGGGGTTCTCGTTGACCCAGCGGGTATAAAAATACCTGGCCGTGGTCGTCCCATGGTGGGTGCGGATGAAATCGATGAGGTATTCCGGCAGGTTCTTCTTCCTGGCCATTTCTATGCCCCTGATCACATGGTTTATGATGATGGAAGCACTTTCTTCGAACGAGAGGTCCTCATGGGGATTGTAGCCGGAGGTCTGGTTCTCGGTGAAGAAGAATGGTTCCTCCATCTTGCCAATATCATGGTAGAGGGCGCCGGTTCGGGTAAGCAGGCTGTTGCCCCCGATGGCGAAGATGGCCTCCTCGGCAAGGTTTGCTACCTGGAGGGAATGCTGGAAGGTTCCCGGGGCCAGCATGGCAAGCTGCCGCAACAGGTCGTTGTTGGTGTCTGCCAGTTCCAGCAGGGAGAAATCGGTTGGCAATCTGAAAATGCGTTCAAACATGAAAATTAGCGGGTAAGCAAACAACGTCAGCAGGGCGGCTCCCAGGAAATAGGCAAAATCGACTAGCTGCAAATTCTGAAAGGTTCCGGTATGCGCCAGGCTCAGCCCCAGGAACACGGCCGAATAGGTCAGGAAGATCAGAATGACCGTTGAGAACAGCTGAGACCTGCGCCTGAGGCTTGCCATGCTCAGGATGGCCACGATGCCCCCGATGAACTGCAAAAACACAAACTCGAAACTGCGGGGAATCAGAAAGCCGATCAGGATGATCGTGGTGATGTGCACATAGAGGGCCAGCCGGTTGTCGAAAAATGCCCTGATCACTATGGGCACGATGCACACCGGGATCAGGTAGAGAAAATCCAGGTTGTACCGGATCACCCAACTGGTCATGAAGATCATCAGAAGGATGTTGAGCAGGATCAGCAGCATTTTGCGGTTGTCTGCAAACACATCCCTGCGGAAAACCAGCATAAACAGCCCCAGCACCACCATGGATATGGTTACAAGAAGGAACTGTCCAAGATTCAACAGGTTACGTACCGCTGTGCTCCCGATCAGCTTCTGGTACTCGGCCTTGAACGATTCCAGTATCCGGTATTTTTCCTGGCTGATCAGCTCGCCTTTGGAAATGATCTTCTCCCCCTGCTGCACCATCCCCCGACTCAGGGGAATGCCTTCCAGAATGGTCTCCAGGGAACGGGCGGAGAGCTCCTGATCCAGGAACACATTATAAACCAAGGCGTTCTCCAGCAAAGGCCTGAGCAGGGAAACATCGACCCCCCTGAGGGTGTCCAGGGCTTGGTTTACCAACAGATAGGCCTCTGCAATGCTGTAGAAATCACCCAAGCGTTTTTCCGTGGCAACCCTGCCGTCGGCCAGTCTGATAAGCGTTTCCGGCGGCATGCCTGCATGGGGTTCTTCCAGGAACAGGATGCCCCGGCTGAAAAGGGAATCAAGAATGACCAGCCCGGCTTCACGCGTTCTTTCCTTTGCCGCAGTCAGGGAAGCGCCTGTTTCAGGCCTGTCCTCCCATTCCTGTTCAAATTCCGTGAAGAAATGGCGGATTCGCTCCTCGGCCAGGGCTTCATCCCGGGCATATACCGGACGGAACTCCATCATGGCCTCTTCCTTTTCCCGTTCCAGCTCGGCCTGTGATTTAAGCACCGCGAAATTGAAGGGGGCGATCAGGTCATCGTACCCCCAGGGCCGGCCTTGCTGGTATTCGTATCCAAAACGGGGTTGCTTCGGAAAGAACTGAACAATCATCAAAATGGCCAGCAAAAAAAGAACCGCCTTCTGCAGGTTCGTCAGATGGCGTTGCAACCAATGCAGGACATTTTTCATGATTTGGATTGATTTCTACGAAAATAGCAATAATTAAATTATTTCCGTATCCGGATTGTTCAGGCCCTTGCAGGAATTTTCCTAATTTTAGGTTCCCAAAACATAACGCCAATTTTTATACAACCATGGAGTTTGGAATCTGCCTGCTGGGGTTTGCCAGCCTGAGGGAACGCCCGGATCACAAAAGCGAGATGGTCAGCCAGCTGTTGTTCGGTGAATTGTTTGAGATCCTTGAAACGCGTAATGGCTGGCATCATGTGATGATGCACCTTGACAGCTATCAGGGTTGGGTGGCTGCCAACCAGGCAACCATCCTTGAGTTCGAAGAGTACCAGGTGCTAAAGGCATGTCCCCCCCTGTTCACAGGGGAACTGATCGGGCTGATGGAGGACAAGACCCGCCAGGGCAGCTTCGCCGTCAGTGCCGGCTGCCCGGTCTACTTTGCCGAGAGAGACAGCCTCTCCTTTGCCGGCAGGGTATTCTCATACAAAGGACAGCTGCATCAACCGCCCGCCAGTCCGTCGGCAGATGAAGCAACCAGTCTGGCGATGCTTTTCCTGAACACGCCCTACCTGTGGGGGGGACGCTCCGTGTTTGGGATGGATTGCTCGGGTTTTGTGCAACAGGTTTACAGAATGACCGGCATCAGGCTGCCACGCGACGCCTCCGTGCAGGCGACCCTCGGGGAGACCGTTCACCTGATTCATGAAGCCCGCCCGGGCGATCTCCTGTTTTTCGACAACCATGAAGAGGAAATCAATCACGTGGGCATGCTGCTGAATGAGGGGTTCATCATCCACTCCCATGGCAAGGTGCGGATAGACATGGTCGACCACAACGGCATTTACAACAGGGAAACCAAACGATACACCCACCGGCTCCGCCTGCTTAAACGCCTGATCAAACCATCCGACCAGTAAATGGCTGTTTATAACGACTTTTTTTTGTATCTTCGCAGGCTTAAAAAGGTTACAGTCCATGATTAAGATCACACTGCCCGATCAAAGCGTTCGTGAATACCCCAGCGGGGTAACCGGCCTGGAAATTGCAAAAAGCATTTCCGAGGGACTGGCACGCAATGTGCTTTCCATTTCCGTCAACGGGGAAGTCCGGGACCTGCACCGGCCCATCACCAGCGATGCGGGCATCCGGCTGCATACCTGGAATGACAAGGAGGGCAAGGCCACCATGTGGCACTCTTCAGCCCATGTAATGGCCAGCGCCATTGAGGCACTTTATCCGGGCACCAAATTCGGCATCGGCCCGGACATTGAGAATGGGTTTTATTACGACATCGATTTGGGTGACCGGATCATTTCGAGCAACGATTTTGAAAAGATCGAAAAGAAAATGCTCGAAATTGCCCGGCAGAAACAAGCTTTTGTGCGCAAGGAAGTCCCCAAGGAAGAAGCCCTGGACTTTTACAACCAGAAGGGCGATGAGTACAAGGTGGACCTGATCAGTGACCTGGAGGACGGCACCATCAGCTTCTACGAGACCGGGCATTTTACCGACCTGTGCAGGGGCCCCCACCTTCCTGACACCGGACCCATAAAGGCCGTCAAGTTGCTCGCCATCGCGGGGGCCTATTGGCGGGGGGATGAAAGCCGCAAGCAGCTCACCCGCATCTACGGCATCACCTTTCCTAAGCAGAAGGAACTGGATGAGTACCTGGTTATGCTGGAAGAAGCCAAAAAGCGCGACCACCGGAAGATCGGAAGGGAGCTTGAATTGTTCGCGTTTTCAGCCAGGGTCGGGCAAGGATTGCCGTTATGGCTGCCCAAGGGCGCCGAGCTCAGGGAGAACCTGGAGAAGTTTCTCAAGCGGGTGCAGCGTAAATCCGGATACCTGCCGGTGATCACGCCCCACATTGGCAACAAGAACCTGTACATCACCAGCGGCCATTATGAAAAATACGGACAGGACTCCTTCCGCCCCATAACCACCCCGGCAGAGGGTGAGGAGTTCTTCCTCAAACCCATGAACTGCCCCCACCACTGCGAGATATTCAGGACAAAGCAATACTCCTATAAGGATTTGCCCGTAAGGTTTGCAGAATTCGGCACCGTATACCGTTATGAGCAAAGCGGGGAACTGCACGGACTGACCCGGGTCAGGGGATTCACCCAGGACGATGCCCACATTTTTTGCCGCACGGACCAGGTCAAGGAAGAATTCACCAAGGTCATAGACATCGTGCTTTATATATTCAATGCCCTTGAATTTAAGGATTACAGCGTGCAGATTTCCTTGAGGGATCCAGGGAATATGGAAAAGTACATCGGCACCGAAGAAAACTGGGACAGGGCCGAGCAAGCCATCATCGAGGCCACGAACGAAAAAGGACTTGACGCAGAAGTTGTCACAGGAGAAGCTGCCTTTTACGGGCCCAAGCTGGACTTCATGGTGAAGGACGCCCTCGGACGGAAATGGCAATTGGGCACCATACAGGTCGACTACAACCTGCCGGAACGTTTTGAGCTGGAATACATCGGGGCCGACAACCTAAAGCACCGGCCCGTCATGATTCACAGGGCCCCCTTTGGCTCCATGGAGCGGTTTGTGGCGGTTCTCATAGAGCACTGTGCCGGAAAGTTCCCCTTATGGCTGGCTCCCGATCAGGCTATCCTGTTGCCAATCAGCGATAAATATCTGGATTATGCAAAAAAAGTATTAACTTTGCTAAATAATTCCGAAATTCGCACGCTGGTTGACGAACGGAGCGAAAAGACCGGAAAGAAGATCCGCGATGCAGAGGTCAAAAAAATCCCCTACATGTTGATTGTCGGGGAAAAAGAGGAAAAGGAAGGCACAGTTTCTGTCCGAAGGCAAGGCGAAGGCGACCTTGGCACCTTTTCTGTGGGAGATTTTATTTCCATGATTCGCAAGGAAATTAACGACCTGGTTGAATACCAGGTCGGTGAATAATAGAATTTATTAACCAAAGTAAGGAGGAACGAAGCATAGCAGCACCATTTAGCCCCAGACCACACAGGAGGAGGTTCATCAAAAAAGAGGATCCCCACCTGATCAACGAAAGAATCAAGGCACCCGTTGTCAGGGTGGTTGGAGAGAATGTCGAGCCAGGCATCGTCCCGATCAAGGATGCCCTGGGTCTTGCCAGGGAAAGCGGACTGGACCTGGTGGAAATTGCCCCGACGGCCAATCCGCCGGTTTGCAAGATCATGGACTATAAAAAGTTTCTTTATGAACAGAAGAAGAAACAAAAAGAGATCAAGGCAAACGCGGCCAGGATTGTGGTCAAGGAGATCCGGCTGGGCCCCAATACAGACGATCACGACTTCAACTTCAAACTCAAGCATGCCCTGAAATTCCTGGAGGACGGCGCGAAATTGAAGGTGTACGTCTTTTTCAAGGGGCGGTCGATCATATATAAGGAAAAAGGGGAGGTGATTCTGCTGAGGTTTGCCCAGGAGATCGAGGAGCTCGGCAAGGTGGAGCAGCTGCCCAAACTGGAGGGCAAGCGCATGATCATGCTCGTGGCACCCAAAAAAGCACCGAAAAAGAATTGATGTTCATTGTCTTTATAACCAATTAATTGTTTATCTGATGCCCAAAATGAAGACCAAATCCGGAGCCAAGAAGCGGTTTTCTCTTACCGCCTCCGGAAGGATCAAGCGCAAGCATGCGTACAAAAGTCATATCCTGACCAAGAAAAGCAAAAAGAGAAAAAGAAACCTGACCCAGACCAGCCTGGTCCACCGGTCAGACGAAAACAACATCAAGGCGATGTTGGCCATTTAATGGCTTTCGTAATTCATTAACCTTTGTTTATGCAAGACAAGTCTTTCCATGGAGAAAGCGCTAAACGAAAAAAACCTGTAACATGCCAAGATCCGTTAACAAAGTCGCTGCAAGGCGCAAGCGTAAAAAGCTGTTAAAACTGACCAAAGGATACTTTGGTTCCAGAAAAAATGTCTATACCGTAGCAAAGAACACCTGGGAAAAAGGCCAGACCTATGCCTACCGGGACCGTCGCAATAAAAAACGCGAATTCCGCAAGCTCTGGATCCAGCGTATCAATGCCGCCGTCAGGCAATACGGCATGAACTACTCCCAGTTTATTGGCAAACTGAACGAAAAAGACATTCAGATCAACCGCAAGGTCCTGGCCGACCTCGCGATGAACAATCCCGAAGCCTTTAAGGCAGTGGTTGATTCTGTCCAATAAATTCCTCTGCAATGAACATCAAAAGGGGGCCCTGACAGGCCCCCTTTCTGTTTTGCCCCGGCACCGGGATTGCTTTACTTTTAATCCGCGGTGCCTATTCTTTTTGGCGAAGGCCCTCTTCCAGTTTTTTTGCAGTCGGGGTGATGGATAATCCCCCATAACCTGTGCACCGGATTTCAAAAGGCAGGGACCTGCCGGTTCTGTCCATGGCGCTGATTACCTCATCCAGGGGAAGTACCGCGTCCACACCGGCCAGTGCCATGTTGGCAGCGGTCAGTGCGTTCACTGCGGCCATGATATTCTTTCCAAGGCAGGGCACCTCCACCCGGTTGGCCACAGGGTCGCAGGCGAGACCAAAAATATTCTGAAGTGCCATGGAAGCAGCGTCGAAGGATTGCTTCAGGGTCCCTCCGGCCAGCTGCACCAAACCGGCAGCAGCCATCCCGGTGGCTGCGCCGCACTCTGCCTGACAGCCTGCAAGCTCCGCGGCAAAGGTGGATTTCTCTGCAATGAACACCCCCACCAGCCCTGCCACAAGCATCCCTTTCGAAATCCCCACCGGATCCAGGCCCAATTCCTTGCCCGTGGTCAGAAGGACCCCCGGGAGGGTCGCGCAGGAACCCGCTGTCGGCGCCGCCACGATCAGGCCCAGGGAGCTCTTCACTTCCATCATCGCCATGGTGGCAGCAACCACCTTGTTCATCAGTCCCGCCGGAATCAACCTGTCCTGCTCCATGGCAATACCCATCAGATGGGATTGTTGCCCCAGCAACCGGTCTTTATAGGCAGTCCCCTTCAGACCCGCCTGTATGGATGCCTCCATGACCGAGACGATCTCCTGCATCATCCCGACCACCTCTTGGACATCTTTCCCGCTGCGCTGACTTTCGTACCATGCTGCAGCTTCCCAGGGTTCCTTCCAGCCGGTGGGCTGAAAAGCCAAAGCCTCTGCAGCATTAAGAAAGGGGACCGATATTTCCTTTCTGGATAAAACGGGAAGCACAGGCTCCGAAAAATACACCCTTCCAATGGTCAGAAAAGACCCCAGTGACTCCACAAGGGGATGGCAGGGCCCGCTGGAGGACTTCAGGTTCAGCATCATGTCCTGGCCCTTCACCTGAATTTCAAACACATCCAAGGAGGGTTCGGATTCCAGCCTGCCGGCCAGAGCCCGTCTGTCTTCGCGTCCGGGATTGGCAGCAAAAACAAATGCCTCATGGTAATCCCCCCTGGAGGAAATAGCATAGCCATCGAATCTTGTAAACTCAATCATACCCCCTCCCGTGGACAGGGCCGTCAGGTGAAGTCCCTTCCCATCCGGTCCCCACAGTGTCATTTTATACGTATTCGGATGGTCGTTTTCATATTCCGTGACCACAAAATCAAGGTGCACCCCTTGCTCCTTCGCGATCCTGAGTGCATCTTTCATGCGTTCATCCTTCATGTCAAGTCCCAGAAATCCAGCTGCCAGCCCCAGGGCCGTTCCCTGCCCATCATAGGTCGTGGCCAGGGATCCCCCGGGGTCAAATTCAAACAGGGCCCTTCTGACCGGTTGACCGAGCATGGAAGCCGCCATCTTTGCGATTCGCACCGAAGCGGCCGTATGTGAACTGGATGGGCCCCGCATGACCGGACCAATCACGTCATTAAAGATACTGGGGGGGATTCTGTTCATGACCATCGTGGAGTTGATTCAAATCAGTTCGTTGTGAAATAGGTTACAGCCTTGTTTGCTCCCTGCAACAACGGAAGGATGGAAAGGGGTTCCCCCACGGCACGTTTCATCCATAAGTCAGGCAAGGTATTCCCTTCCCTGCAGGCATTGGCAAACCCATACCCGACCGGGTGCCGGGCAAAATGCTCAAACAACTGAAACATGACCACGTTGCCGATAAAGTAATTATACAGATAGAAACTCCCGGTAATCATGTGATTGTATATACCCAGAATATGCTGATCCCGAACGCCAAAAACCGGGGCAAAATAGTCGTTCCAAACGGCCCTGGATATTCCGAGCAAAGCCTCTTTTACCTCCCCGGGCGTGGCATCAGGATGGTCGGTCATCCATTTCCATACCTCCATTTCGGTCAGGGCCTGTCCCCCCATATCCACATTATACCAAAACGTGGCCAGGGCCTGCATATGGGCCATTTCCTCGGGCGAACCCTCATCCAGTCCCAGGGCGCGTATGTTTCGGTAAGCAAAAAATTCTGCAGCCCCTTCCGTGATGCCGGCTGTCGGAACACCCACAAGAACGGGATAATCGGCTTCCCTCATGGAATATAACATTTCGGTCACATGACCAAGTTCATGCATGGCGATCCGAAAGCCTTTGTAGTCCAGCCCATCTAAGGGAAATGCTGTCGTAAAGGAGGCCATATACCCGGGCAAGGGGGGCCTGTTGGAATAGCCACCTGATACGACAGGCCTTACTTCGATGCTGTTGCCAAGCCAATCCGCCTCGTCCTCCGAAAATCCCAAACGGCGGAATATTTCCGGCAGGTCATTCTGCAAGGCCCGGGGATTGGGATACCGGCTTCTCACAATGGAATCAAGCTGGTCGGCGGGATACTTCGACTGTGCCTGAAAACCGCTGTACCAGATATCGAATGCTTCCAGCTCTCTTCCCAGCCTCGCACTGACCAGCCTGCCGACTTCGGCGAATTCAGCAGACCCGAGAAATTCCCGGATCAGGGATTCCACGGCCTCCAGGGTCAGTTGCGATTGGAAGAAATTCCGCTCCAGGGCCGTGGAACCATCTTGAAACAGGTTGTCCTCATACTGTCTGTTCTTTACCGACCAGTTAAAACCCTCAAAACGCCTCAATCCTTCCGGCGACCATGGAACCGGCTGCAATGCACCGTTCTCTTCCATATAGAGGGTTTGGTTCACGGGATCCCAGATGGTCTGCTCATCTTCCAGGAAGGCCTCGGGCACCTGGCCCTGAAGGATCCTTTCAATCACAATCCCCGAAAGCCTTTGTCTCTCAAGACCCTGTTCGCGGGTATAGTCCTCCTTGATGTTGTCCCGCAACCCATGGTGACAATTCAGGAGAAATCCCTCCGGAAAGGGGGAAGCTTGCCCGTCAACATGCAAATCCCCCATGCGCAGAAAATACGTGCTGATATGCCTGCTGAAGTCAGCAGCCTCCTCCCGGTAAGGTACACGAAACTCCGCAGGAGGTCTTGAATGAAAATAATCGCCCAGTCTGGCCACCGCCCATTCGGCGCGACTCCATTCCGGGCCCTTTTCAAACTTTTCCTCTTGCCCTGCATAAGGGAAGTTCAACTGTATAAAATGTCCCAACTTGCTTTTCCATGGGTCGGCCTGGGGGATGGCCTCGCGAAAAAAAGAATCCGCCTGCAGCTCATCCCTGTCGGTATAGCTGGAAAAGGCCGTCAGCCTCGACCGGATGAGGGATTGGTATCCAAACAGTACCTGGAGGTTTTCAAGGATCACAGGGAGGTTTGCAGCCCTTGCATCCTCCGTTAAATAATTGGCCAGACAAAACGCTTTAAAGTCTTCTGCTGTTCCATCACTCTCCCACCATAAGGCCGCCACCCTTTCGACGCCCCTGGCTGCCCTTGCCGGCAGCAAAGCACCATGTGCTTCGCGCAGGGATTGCAAAGCCTCCTCGGCTGTTTCCGGTGTAATAAATCGGGAATCCCCTTCTGGCAGGGTCTTCTCACTGGCCACCCCAAGCGGCCACAAGAAAATCATCAGCAGGACCCCTACAAGCCCTTGTTTACATGACATCTTTTTCATCATTTGTTATATTTGTTGGGGATGGCATATTATGGCACGTAATGAATGGGGCCCTCAATTCCCAGGGGAATATTTAAAAGGATCCAGGCAACAAACATGGGTATCCTCACCAGGATAAAAGCCAGTGCATAGGGCAGCATCAGGGAGATGAGGGTCCCGATCCCCACATCCTTGACATATTTCTGCGCAAACACAATGATCAGGGGAAAATAGGGCAGCAAGGGGGTCAGGATATTTGAATAGGAATCACCAATCCGGTAGGCCAGCTGGGTGGTTTCAGGGGAGTATCCCATGAGCATCAGCATGGGAACAAAGATGGGAGCCAGGATGGCATATTTGGCAGAGGCGCTTCCAATGATCAGGTTGACAAAGGAGGAGAAAAAAATGAATGCCACCAATAGGGGAATCCCCACAAAGCCGATGCGCTGCAAAGTTTCGGCTCCCGAGATGGCAAGAATCGATCCCAGGTTGGACCATATAAAGAACTCTACCAGGTGGGCCGCCACAAAGGCCAGCACGATATAGCTTCCCATGGTGGCCATGGACTCCGACATCATATCGGCCACATCCTTATCCCGCCTGATCGTCTTGGAGACGACACCAAAAACCAGCCCCCCTACAAAGAAGATGATAAACATCAGCGGCACAATGGAGTCGTAAAGGGGAGCGAAGCCGCCGTCATCACCGCGGAAAGCCCCCCCAGGAAAGATGGTTCCCCAGGCAACGAAGGCCAGGATTACCAGAATCACGACAAGGGTCCATTTCAGGCCCTTTTTCTCCAGCCCGGAAAAGCTTCGGGAAAAACCCTCTGTATCGCCTCCCTGATAGGGTCCAAGCCGGGGCAGGATAATCTTCTCAGTAACCCATGTCCCGGCCAGTCCGACAAGCGGAACGGAAGCCGCCAGCATGAAATAGTTTGACAGGGGATTGACGGTATAATCCGGTTCCAGGATGCTTGCCGCTGACTGGGTAAAAGCCGCCATCATGGGATCCAGTCCCGTCGGAAGCAGGTTTGCGCCAAAACCTCCGGACACACCGGCAAAGGCTGCAGCCAGGCCCGCAAGGGGGTGCCGGCCGATCCCTTTGAAGATGACAGCAGAAAGCGGAATGAGCACAACATACCCAACGTCCGCCGCCACCGAACTGATCATCCCCACTGTCACGATAGAAAAAGTAATCAGGGAGTTGGGGACTTTGGAAACGAATATCCTCAGGGCAACGGATATCAGGCCACTTCTCTCAGCCACTCCGATGCCGAACATGACAACCAGGACAAGCCCCAAAGGCGGAAAGCCAGCAAAAACGTCCACCATAGAGGTCAATATGCGTTGAATCCCCTCTGCATTTAACAGGTTCACCGCGGCAATGGGTTCAGTAACCCGGGGAGAGGGGTGCTCAACACTCAGGCCGATACTGCCGAAGACCCAGGATAATAGCAGGACGGCCCCGATCAGGATGGCAAAAAGTGTTACAGGCTGGGGCAATTTGTTCCCCAATACCTCTATCTTATTCAGAATTCTTTGTAAAAGCCCGTTCTCCATTTTCCCTGGTTATTTCCCCATTGATTTGCCTTTCTCATAAACCAGTACCGCGGCATACAAATCATAGACGGCACTGCCGGTGGTCTTGAACAAGCGGGTGGGTGAATGACCCGGACCGACTTGACCGCTCAGCAGGTCGCCTAGCGGGTGCATATCGGCCTCCCGGATAAGGCCTTCCTTCACCGGGTACATTAAATCCCCACTCTCCGTAATCCCGTGGGATGTATCGATAAAAACCCTGTCGATCTGTGTAAATAAATCAACTGGCAGTTCCCGGTTCATGGGTTTATAGGACCCGATGGCCACAACGGTCTTTCCGTGGAGCAGCCCCTCTTGCTCAGGGAAAACGGGGTGGACTGCATTGGTTGCCGTGATAATGATCTCGGAACGAAAACAGACCTCCGTGGCATCCCCGGCGGCTGTAACAGGCACTCCGGGCATCTCTTCTGCCGCGCGGTCCATGAAATTCCGGAGGGCAGTCCGGGAAATATCATAGACGGTGATTTGCTCTATGTTACGGACCTGGCAAGCGAAGCGGGCTTGCTGCAGGCCCTGGATGCCGGCACCCACAAGTCCCAGGGAACTGGCCTTTTCAGGGGAAAGGTATTTGATGCCCACCGCGCTGACAGCAGCAGTTCTCAAGGCAGTAATGGCCGGTCCGTCCATAATGGCAAGCAGTTCCCCCGTCCGGCTGTCATTCAGGACCACGGTTCCGCAAATGGAAGGCTTCCCGAGCTTGCGGTTTTCCGGGCAGAAGGACACCAGTTTGGTGACCCAATAACGTTCATCGATGCACGGCATGATCAGGAAGGTATTCTCTCCCCGGTCGATGTGCTGCCGTTTGAGCATGCAGCGATCATAGTCCGGGCTGATCCTGACTGCCTCCTCCATGGCTTCTATCCATTCCGCGGGTTGAAGCATTTCAAAAACAGCCCCATGGTTATAAAAAGTCATATCCGTTCCGGTATTTTTTGTTTTTGCCTGGCGTCATCTTGAATCAACTCATTGAACAGGAAAGCCTTTAGAAAAAAAGTGCTCCTGAAAAATGCAGTGATCGACAGCAGCCGGACAAATATAGAACGGGCCGATGAGAAAATGGGCGAGAATATTACCCAGAAAAGGTGCTATTTTGACATTTAAATACGGGACAGGTAAAATAAGCTGCTATAATGTGTCCATAGCTGTCAGAAATTCTGACACGATCATGGCAGTGGCCCCCCAAATCATGTGGCCGTTGATGATGAAACAGGGCGTTTCGAGCTGGTGTCCGCCTGACAGAGCAATCAGCTTCTTCCGCCTGTTTTCAGGCAAAAAAAACGACCTCAGCTCCACCTCAACAACCCCTGCTACCTCCACCGGGTCCGGACAGAAATCAGGCCTTCGGTCACAGACCCCGAGATAAGGGCTGACAATGAAGTTGCTGGGTGGAATATAGAGGTCAGTCAATTTACCCACCAACCGGACGTCTGCCGGGTCAACACCGATCTCTTCCCGGGTTTCGCGCAAGGCGGTAAATCCCAGGTCCGGGTCGGCGGCCTCCCGCCTGCCTCCGGGAAAAGAAATTTGTCCACTATGCGGCCCATTGTATTGGGTTCGCTGAATAAACACCGTTCCCGTCTGGCCGCCATCCAGGGGAAAGAAAAGCAAGAGAACCCCGCTGGGCACGGCATTCCTTCCTTCTCCCCTGCTTTTAATGTCTGACAGCCTGGCCTGCGGAGCCATGAGAAGTTGTCCTTCCATGCCGGGAAGCGCGGTGAAGTCCATCCGCTCCAGGCAGGCCACAAAATCGGAAAAGGAACTCAGACAAGGTGATGTCATGGGGCCGGGTAAATGATTGGGGTCTGGCGTCCTGGGTTTCTGTAAAAATACAAACTTATTGTCGGATGGGCCATCAACCAACGGCCGCTTTCACCTCCTTCAGCCAGCGAGCTCTGGCCGTCCTGTGATCCACCACCGGGGCGGGATAGCCGGGGGTGCCCCATTCCGGAACCCAATGCTGGATATAAGTGGCCTCCGGATCGAATTTTTTCTGCTGCTGGGCCGGATTGAATACCCGGAAGTAGGGTGCGGCATCGCAACCCGTTCCCGCGCTCCACTGCCATCCCCCGTTATTGGAGGACAATTCATAATCAAACAGCCACTGTGCAAACCAGGCCTCACCCCATCGCCAGTCGATCATCAGGTGCTTGGCAAGAAAGCTGGCCGTAATCATACGAAGCCGGTTGTGCATGTAACCCGTGGCTGCCAGCTGCCGCATCCCGGCATCCACCATGGGATAGCCCGTTCGGCCATCCTTCCAGAGGGTAAAATGGGCCTCATTGTTCTCCCAGGCAATCCTGTCAAAACCCGGTTTGAAGGATTGGCTGATGACGCGCGGGTGGTGCCAAAGGATCATGGCATAAAACTCCCGCCAGATTAACTCGTTGAGGAAAGTTTCGTTCAGCCGGACCGCCATGCGTAGGACCTCGCGGATGCCAACGGCTCCGAAACGCAGCCAGGGACCCAGGCGGCTGGTCCCCTCCAGGGCCGGAAAATCGCGGGTTTGGTCGTAACGGGCCAACAACCCGCTTTCCAGCTGGTAGGGGGCCGCCCTGAACCCGGACCCCCGAAACCCCCATTGTTCCAGGGCCGGCAAGGGCTCACGGGAGGTTTTCAGAAAGTGTCCTGTGATATTTTCTGAAGGGAAAGCATTTAGATGGCGGTCTTTCAACCGGGATTTCCACTGCCGGCTGTAGGGGGTGAACACCTGATAGGGGGAACCATCGGCTTTCAGCAGCTCGTTCTTGCCAAATACCAGGTGGTCCGTAAACAAATGAAAGGAAATCCCTTTTGAGTCCAGCAGGGCCCGTATCTTCTCGTCCCTCTCAAGCCCGTAAGGTTCATGGTCTCCGTTGGCAAACACGGCCTCTACGTCGAGTTCCCGCAGCAGGCGAACCACCACCTCGAACGGACGGCCCTTTTCGATTCTGAGGCCGCCCCCTTGCTCCTGTAATTTGTGGTGAAGATCCTCCAGAAGGCTGTAAATGAAAGCCACCCGGTGATCACTGGCAGGCAGGGATCCGACAATGTCCTCATCAAGAATGAACAGGGGAAGCACCCTGGGAGAATATTTCAAGGCTTCAAAAAGTCCCCTGTTGTCGTGCAGCCTCAGGTCCCGGCGGAACCAAAAAAGGGTCAACGGGCCGTTGTTCATTATAGAAATGGCGTTTTATCAGGGGGGGAGCCCCTTCTCAGGGTCAGCAGGGTAATCTCCGGCGGCATGCCGATCCGGCCAGGAAAACTGAGAAAGCCAAAACCCCGGTTGACGTAGAGTTTCCGCTCACCCTCCCGGTACAGACCGCTCCATTCATTATACAACAGCTGCACCGGGCTCCAGGAAAAAAAACGCGTGGACACCCCCAGCTGCATGCCATGGGTATGGCCGGAAAGGGTCAGGTGCACATCGGTCTGCGGAAGCACCTGGGCACGCCAATGCGACGGATCGTGCGAGAGCAGGATCATGAATGCATGCGCCGGGACCCCTTCCAGGGCAGCCGACAGGTCCCCGTACTGACCAAAGGGAGGCAGGCCCCAGTTGTCGACTCCGGCGAGTATGATGGAGTCCTGGCCCCGGCAGATGCAGGCATGTTCGTTGCGCAGCACCCTGAAGCCCATCTCCTGCTGCAAAGCCACCAGCCTGTCCACATCGGCGACTTTCTCCTGTATGGTGCCCCAGCTCCTGTAGTCTCCCATGTCGTGGTTTCCCAGAACCGAGAAGAGTCCATCGGCTGCCTCCAGGTTGCGGAAGGCTTCCAGAAACTTCTCGGCCTCCAGGGATTCATTGTTCACCAAATCGCCTGTAAACAAAATCAGGTCGGGTTCCAGGTACGAGATCAGCTGCAGCCCGGCCTCCACCGCATCGGTCTGGCTGTAGCTGCCGAGGTGGGTGTCGCTGAACTGAACCACGCGGTACCCATCAAAGGCTCCGGGAAGGTCCTCAAACCACAGGGTCACCGGCTCCACACGGAAATCGTAGCGCCCGAAGCCCACCCCGTAGAGGGTCAGGGAAAAGGTCATGGCCGCCACGATGAGGCCCAGGGCTGGAAACAAAAGGCTGCGCCGCCATCTCATCATCACCGACCGGGAGCGCGACTGGCTGGGAAAAACCCTGCCGGACTGTTTCAGAAGTATGCGTTTTACGTCGTACAGAAGGACAAAGAGGGCAAAGCTCAGTTTGGGCACAAACACGAACAAAAAGGCGGCAAACACGAAAAAAAACTTACGGTACTGCACATAGGCCTCCAACTGCCCCGTCCGGATATGGATCACCCATCCGGCAAGGAAGATTACCAGGAGGAAGTCTGCCAGCCAGTATGTTTTAAGTACAAAGTTTTTCAGAGGGGACAGGCGGCCGTGGGAAAACAGCTTGCGCATGCCACGATAGCCATAGATGTCTGCGAGCAAATAACAGAGCAACACAAAAAAAAGGGTCCAGAACATGGGTCTGTCGGAAAAAATCAGGTTTCAAAGCCGGGACAATGCCCGTAAGCATTAACTTTGCTGCAAAAACCGGGCCGCAGCACCGGGGGCAAAGTTAATATATTAAAACTTTTAGAACGCGGAATATCAGGTAATTGTTCATTCATGACCGAAATCATCAGGGAGGGGTACGTCGTTCTGTTTTTGATCATCAGCCTGGGGATCATTCTGGGATCGGTCCGCTTCAAAGGGTTTTCCCTGGATATCTCGGCCGTGATCTTTGTGGCCCTTTTCCTGGGCCACGCGGGATACCTTGTCCCAACCTCCTTTCAGACCATCGGGCTGCTCTTTTTTATTTTTACCGTCGGCATACAGGCAGGGCCTGGCTTTTTCGATGCGTTTCATAAATTCGGCAGGCAGCTGCTTGTCCTCTGCGTGGTACTGGTCGGTACGGCGGCCGCATTGGCCCTGGCTCTGGGAAAGGCTTTGGACATCGATTCCATCCTGGCCGTGGGACTGTTCAACGGGGCACTGACCAGCACCCCGGGATTGGCAGCCGCCATCGACAGCACAGGCTCGCCCCTGGCATCCATCGGCTATGGAGTTGCCTATCCCGCCGGGGCCGTACTGGCCATTCTGATCATTCACTGGCTGCCCGTGCTGTTCCGCATCCGGATGCAGGAAGCGGACAGCCAATACCTGGAAGCCATCAAAGAGGAGTACCCGGAGCTGATAAGCCGGCATTTCGTGGTCGAGAACAAAAACCTCCACGGCAGGAGCATCCGGGAACTGGCATTCAGAAGCATGACCGGTGCGGCCATTTCCCGGGTGCGGCACGGAGACCTGGCCATCACCCCCGATGCCGACACCCGCCTTTACCTGGACGATGTGGTCCGCGTTGTCGGCACCAGAGAGGCCCTCCACAAGTCCGGACTGATGATCGGACGGGAAACGGATGAGGAGACACCCCTGGCAGGACCCTATGAAGTCAACTGGGTCCTGGTCACCTCCAAGAAGGTCATCAGCAAAAGCCTGCAGTCCCTCAACCTGTCCATGCTGTATGGCGCCACCATCACCCGGATACGCCGCAGTGGCATCGACCTGAGTCCGAATGGAAGCAGCACCCTGCGTTTCGGAGACAAGGTGCTGCTGGCCTGTGAAAAGGAAAACATGCGGCGCGTCATGAAATTGCTGGGCAATGACGAAAAGCGGCTGAAGGAAACCGATTTTTTGCCCATCAGCCTGGGCATCCTCATCGGGGTTCTGCTGGGGCGGATCAGCCTGCCATTCTTTGGATTATTTGAATTCTCCCTCGGACTCACGGGAGGGGTTCTCCTGGCAGCCATCCTGCTGAGCAAGCTGGGCAAAACGGGACCCATCATCTGGTCCATGTCGGGAAGTGGCAACCAATTGCTCCGGAAACTGGGGCTGCTGATGTTCCTGGCTTCGGTGGGGACGCAGGCCGGGGCAGAGCTGTCGGAGACTTTTTCGGAATACGGATGGAAGCTGCTGTGGGTTGGGATGGCCATCACGATCATTCCCATGGTGGTGGCGGCCATGGTCGGACATTTTTTGCTGCGCGTGAACTTCCCCACCCTCCTCGGGGTGATTGCCGGCAGCATGACCAGCACCCCCGGCCTGGCTGCAGCCGATTCACGCACCGGCACCGATGCCGCCTCGGTGGCCTATGCCTCGGTCTACCCCATCGCCCTGGTCCTCATGATCATTTTCTCCCAGCTACTGGCGCGGCTCTGATTTGCGCTCAATCAGGATGACGGATTCGTACCCAAATTCCAGCAGGGCTTCTTCACCCTGCAACACCGTGACGGATTCAATCTCACCGGAGGGAACCAGATCTTCCAGCCTGGTGGCCCGGCCCTCGGGCCATTCAAACCGCTCCTCCCCCACCATGACCAGGGTGATGCCTTCCCGGGACGGGGCAAGACCCGCAACAGGGGCTTCATCAAGCAGGCTGAAACGAACCGGCAGATTGAACCGCATGCTGACAGCCTCACCCCCTTCATTCCGCGCCGGTTCCCAGGAGGGCATGCCGGACAGCACCCGCAGGACTTCCCGGTCCAGGTCTTCCCGCACCCCCCGGAGTACTTCCGCGTCGGTGATGCGGCCATCGCGCCGGACCACGAAGCTGGCATAAACCGTGCCGTAAACCGCGTCTTCCTTTGCACTGGCGGGATAACGCAGGCTTTCCTGCATATAGCGGACCCTGGCAGGCTCTCCGCCCGGGAATGCCGGCGGCACGGCGGCCACCAGGTACACGGAGTCCCTTTCATGGGCAGCAGGGGGATTTCCTTCCCCGCCAGCCCCGCCCGGTGTGCCCCCCCCACAGGCAACCATCAGCAAAAGGAGGGGCATTGCCAGGAACCATGGCTGCCGGATCCCGGGAAAACAGGATGTCCGGCAGGGAAGGGCAACTTGCTTCATCATGACAGCGGTTTAATGGTCGGATTGTTTGCGGATTTCCTCATCCAGGATCTTTTTCAGCTCCTCCAGCTCAGACAACGTCAGCCCCTTCTCCTGGGAAAAAAAGGATACCATCTGCCGGAGGGAATTGCCGAAATATTTCAGGAGAATGCCCTTCATCATCAAACGGGTGTAAGTGGGCTTCTCCACCAGGGGGTGGTATTGATGGGCCTTGCCGAAGGCCTTGTACCCGACAAACCCCTTGTCCTGCAGGATCCGCAGTATGGTCGACACGGTGGTGATGGCCGGCTTCGGATCCTTGAAACGGGCGCGGATATCCTTCGCAAATCCCGCCTTGATAGTCCACAGAATCTGCATCACCTCTTCTTCAGCCCTGGTAAGTTCTTTCATGAAATGAATGGCGTTTGACGGATCAGAAAACAGAGACTTTGCCGGCAAATATAACTATATTTTTAGTTTCATCATGCCCCTGCCTCATTTTTTTTGTCGGACAGGCTGGCTTCAGCCAAAATACGTATGTTTGTAAAAAGAACCTCCCATGGCAAACAGGATGAGCAGGGATCCGGAAGTGATCCGAAAGATCATTGACAAATGCGAGGCATGTTACCTCGGCATGGTGGATGAGCAGGGGAAGCCCTATGTCCTCCCCTTTAATTTTGGTTTCGAAGACGGAATCATCTACCTGCATTCCGCCCCTGAAGGAAGAAAGATCGGCATCCTGGAAAAAAACCCGAACGTGTGTATTGCTTTCAGCACCGACCATCAGCTGTTTCACCGGCACGACACCGTGGCCTGCAGTTACGGGATGAAATACAGGAGCGTCCTGGCCTTTGGCAAGGTCGATTTCATCACGGATTACCAGGAGAAGGAGAAAGTACTGAATGTCTTCATGCGCAAGTATGCCGGCAGGGACTTCCCCTACAATGCCCCGGCAGTGAACAATGTCTGCATTTTTAAGTTAGATCCTGAAAAGATCGAAGCCAAGGAATCAG
>Ga0334900_1001837_pt1 | contig 20995 bp, 18 predicted proteins | sample GraSluR3_MG_2_FD_207231 | JGI IMG/M metagenome (GOLD analysis project Ga0334900, IMG submission 207231) | Sludge microbial communities from methane-producing bioreactor in Wageningen University, Netherlands - Granular Sludge_31_08-R3 | ecosystem: Engineered > Bioreactor > Anaerobic >...
AGGGGTTCCCGTAAGCAGGAGCGGAAAATCCGCCCTGATATACTACCCTGCACATTATCTGGGCTTTGAATCCATTTTCAGCGTTCTTTCCGTGGGACTACTCGGAATGCCCACAAGCTCCAGGGACCCCCGGCCCCGCTACGATCTGGCGGCACGAGCTGTCAAGCAGCTGAAGGCAGGGACCTGCCTGGAGGCCCGGGGGCATCACCATATTATTGACGGTTTTGAAGGTCTGCTGCTTCCCGCGAAGAGCATAGCCGGGAACACCCAGCTTCCCTATTACCTCGCCCACGGCACGGTACTCAAGAACGACATAGAAGCCGGAACCCTGCTGACCATGGATATGCTTGACATACCCGATTCAGCTTTACTGTGGAAACTGCGAGAAGAACAGGACCGGGAATTTCTTGATTAGATCCTGCAGAAATATCTGCACTTTTTTTGCGTCCGCAGGCTCGATCAGCTACACTTTAGCTTATGATCAGCGGACTGCGCAGAATCCGGAAGATTTCCCATCAGCAGGGACCGGCAGAGTATGTCATCCCCGGCTTTAACAGCCGGGTCATCTCAGGTAACGGTAACAATCCGCATCTGCTCCTGCTTGAGGAATGTCACTATTCCGGAATGCTCAGGGATGCACACCACGAACCGATTCCCTTTCACCGCCAGACCGGGGAAGCCTCGGTAACCTATCTGTTATGCGGGTCTCTCAATTTTACAAGCAACGCCGGTGTGCCGGGAGCCCTTGCCCCTGGAAGCTGTCTGTGGATAAGCAGCGCCGGTGAAGAAGATGTTGTATTTGAATCCACTACCCCCCCGATGCAGGAGTTCTGGTCTGTTCACGTACGAGCCAGCGCTCCCCCCGGATTCGGACGAATCCCCCCCTTGAACAGCCATATACCCGCCGACGCGATTCCCCTTCACCGGGGGGAGGACGGCATAATCGTTCGGGTTATTGCCGGAGAGTATGAAGGGCTCCATGGCCCGCTATACGCGCAAACCGGAACCGTGTTGTTCCTGGATGTAAGCATTCCACCGCTTACCCCCTTCACGATCAGCATTCCCGAGCGATACATGGTACTTCTCTACTGTCTCGAAGGATCGGGGCTGAGGGACTTCTCTTCCGGCTCGATAATCCGGAGCTCAGAGCTGATCCGCTACAGCCGCGGCGATGGGATATCCCTGAGCACTGAAACAGAGGAGGTCCGCCTGCTTCTGATCGGCGGCACAGGCACAGCATTGACAGAACTTTGATGGGCGGGCTACAAAAGACAGACCATGCCAACACCCATTAAAACACTACTCGCCGTACTGAGCAAGAACTGGTTTATCGCGGCTATCCTGGCAAGTTTTGCCCTGGGACTTTATCTGCCCCGGGGAGAAGGTCTGCTCAATCCCGGGGGAGCAACTAAACCGCTCCTGATTTTTATTCTGCTCTTTCTTTCCGGCATTTCCATTCCCACCGAACGGATCATAGGAGACCTCAAGGATTTCCGGTTGCACCTCTTTATTCAGGGGGTGATTTTCCTGCTCTACCCCCTTATGACCTGGCTCCTGCTGCTTCTTTTTGGAAGATTTATCGACCCGTCCATCCGAATCGGCATTCTTGCCCTCTCCTGCCTGCCGTCGACCATCTCGAGCTGCATATTCTTTTCCCAGGTTTCGGGAGGAAACACTACTGCCGCAGTTTTTAACGCGGCGGCATCCAACATCGCCGCTGTGCTGATTACTCCCCTGCTCTTTGCGCTGCTTATTCCCGGTGGGAATTCCACCTCCGCCGGGATAGCGCCAACGGAGGTCTTTACGTCGCTGGTCAGAATAATTCTTGTTCCCATACTTATCGGGCAGAGCGCCAGGTATCCTCTGCGGAAAAGCATGGACCAGTTCAAAGGGCTCCTGGGAAACCTGAGCAACCTGATTATCTTTCTGCTGGTTTACTTCGCGGTTTCCCGCTCCTCAACGGCGATACTGGAATCCGCGAGCTTTCAGCTTTTTGCCGGTCCTCTTGTCTTTCTCTCTCTTCTGAATATCCTGGTTCTGCTCCTTATTCACATCCTGGGACGCGCTGCAGGCCTGGACCGACGGAACAGGATTACCGCCCTCTTTGTGGGTTCCCATAAGACCCTGGCCCTCGGCCTGCCCCTGACTGCCGCGGTATTTGGCGGCGATCCTGAATACTACGCCTTTGTCATTCTACCGCTTATTTTCTATTACCATATTCAGCTGATCTCTTCCGGCGTACTCAGGGTTCATGTTTTTCAGAGTGCATCTTTGTAGATAGAGACGATATCGTCGTAGCCGATCTCCATCTTGCAGCATTCCAGCGTCCTGCGGGTAGTATCGAGGACGGACTCGGCAATGGCGGGAATCATCGACTCCTCGATGCCCAGGTCTCCAAGACGGATTTCCAGGCCCAGGGGCCGAATAAAGTCCCGTAAACGGTCGGCGGAGGCTGCCGCAAGCTCTTCGTCAGTTTCCGCGCCGTCGCTTCCACCGAGTATCCGCGCCACCTCGGCGTAGCGGGAAATGTCCGACTTCCAGGTGTACTTCATGTAGGAATAATAGACGGCACAGAGACTCTTTCCGTGCACCGCGTCGACGTAGCCCCCGGCGGGCTGTCCCAGGCCGTGAATACCCACACAGATTGCGTTATCCAGGGCAATCCCTCCCAGGGTGCTGGCCCAGGCCATGCTTGCCCGGGATTCAAGATGCGAGCCGTCCTGACAGACCCGGGGAAGCTCCTCCCTCACAAGCCGCATGGACTCAAGGGCAACCATGTCCGAGAAGCGGGTCGCCTTGTTCGACAGATAACCCTCCATGGCATGGAAAAAGACATCGATGCCGGTATCGGCGGTAACGCTTTTCGGCACTGTCAGCATGAGCTCCGGATCAACGATGGAGACCGTGGGGTAAATACAGTCGTGCCGGACCCCGTACTTCTGACGGTTCCGGTCGTTACTGACCACCGCTGTCTTCGTTGCCTCGGACCCGGTACCGGCTGTGGTGGGAATGGCAATGTGGGGAATCGCGCGCCGCTCTTCAAGCCCAACTTTGCCTCCCTGGGGCAGAAAATCGTGAATCGAGGCCCCGTTGGCAGCACACATGGAGATATTCTTGGCGGCGTCTATGGAACTTCCACCGCCCAGGGAAATGAGAAAGTCGCAGCCTTCTTCCTTGTAGTACCTGACCCCCGCCTCTATCTCAGAGGTCTTGGGATTGGGGGTGACTTCGTCGAAAACCGAGGAAGCTATCCCGGCACCGGCAAGCTGATCCGTGACCTTACCAAGTAACGCGAATTTCTCCATGTCCTTCCCGGTGGTGACGATCAGGGCCTTCTTACCCAGCGTACTTCCCTCTTTTGCAAGCATTTCGAGGGCGCCGATTCCGTTATAGATCCGGGTCGGCATATCGATTGTCGTTACTGCCATGCTGTTTCTCCTTTATATTGCCCCGTACCCGGGACCCTTTCATGTGATATTCCATTGTGTTCTGTGCGGCCCGGGAATCACGGGAGCAGATTGCATCGAGAATGCCCGCATGCTCCTTCAGGGCCTGCCGGCTCCGGATTCCCCCCGCCACATCCAGCCCCCTGGTAAGGGAGAGGATTTCCGGCGTCATCAGTCCGATCAGGGAACGCAGTACCGGGCTGTGGCTGCCCCCGGCAATGCGTATATGAAACAGAAGGTCCTCTTCGAGACCGTCATCACCCTTATTGACCCGTTCTTCGAAATCCCGGTGGGCCTGTACCAGACCCTTAAGCTCACCCTCCGTCGCCCGTTCCGCGGCAAGTCCCGCCGCGTGAATCTCCAGGACTTCCCGGGTATCAAGCAGGGAAGCAAAATCCTCCTTTTCAAGGTCAAGGATATTGGTAAACAGGCCGTCCAGGGCCCGTATGCCCAGGGAAGTAACATAGCTTCCGCTCTGGGGGCCCGTTTTAAGAATTCCGTAGAATTCCAGGCGGCGGATGGCCTCCCTCACATGACCCCGGCCAACCCCGAAGCGCTCCGCGAGTTCCCGTTCAGAGGGCAGGCGTTCATCCTCTTTATAGACACCGGTAAAGATCAATTCCCGGATCTGCCGGATGATTATGTCCGTCGGTTTCTGCACCTGGATCGGTTTGAAATGTTCTATTTTCTGCCTGTCTTCCATTCACACTCCGGAACCGGAAAAATCAAAGAGCTGGTCCGTGGTTTCATCGGGAATGTTGTAAACCTCCCCGGTGGGTTCAAGCTTCTCCTCATACATGAAGCGCGGGAGCCTGTCATGGGCTTTCGAGAGTCCCGCCCTGCGGTTGAAGTCCTCCTCCTTAAGGAGGATATCCCGGGCGATGGCCCGCAGATCGTCAAAATTCGCATTCCATCCGTGGAGAACCCGGACCATCTCTTCCAGAACTTCCGTTTTGTCCAACGAGACCCGGCCGGTAAAGATGCAGGCCCCCAGCATGTCCAGTACCATGGTACGCACGTGGAGTTCCCTGACCGGCTCCAGCTGGGCATCGGGATCGGAATGGTCAATACCCAGGGTAATGGCATTACCGGCGGTATGGTCCGCCCCCATGGCGGAGCGGCTGTAGGTAAGCCCCATGCCTTTTATTACCCGCGGGTCATAAGCGGCCATCCCCTGCCCCTTCACCGTGGGGACGCGACGCACGCCGTAAACCCGGCCGCAAATTTCCGCCCCTGAACCGACCAGACGCCCCAGGGGAGTTCCCCGCTCCAGCTCTTTCAGAAGAGACCGGATGGCTTCAAAATCCCCAAAGGAGACAAGCCCCGCCTCGGCAAGAACCCCGATGGCAACCCCTGTCTCGATGGTGTCCACGCCGATATCGTTGCAAAGCCTGTTCAGTTCCGCAACCTGGTCCAGGTTATCGATTTCAAGGTTGGAGCCCAGGAGGCAGACGGTCTCGTAATCCACCGATCCCACCAGGGGTGTTCCATCGGCGCTTACATACTTGTTGGAACAGCGGATTACGCAGCCGGGCATACAGGCGTGGGCTCCGAGGCCGCCGCGTTCCCGGATCGTATCCCGCAGGCTTTCGGCATTGATGGACTGCGCCCCGGAAAAGCTGCCCTTGCTGAAGTTCCTGGTAGGGAGTCCCCCCAGGGCGTCCAGAGCGGCGATGTTCATGACTGTTCCATATTCAGCAAACTTGCCTCCGGTAACCGGATGCTCCTTGAGCATGGAGGCGAACTTTTTGATCAGCCCCTTGAGGGCCTCCGGTTCCGCTGCTTCAGGAGAAATCGCAGCACTGTCGTCCACGATAATCGCCTTGATGCCCTTGCTTCCCAGGACCGCCCCCATACCGCCGCGACCCAGATTTCTGCAGGGTTCTCCCTCCATATCGTTGACACTGAGGCAGGCGGATGCGAGGCGCATCTCTCCGGCAGGACCGGTAATGATCAGACCGGCATTCTTTCCGTATCTTTTGAGCAGATACTCGGCGCTTTCGTAGCTGCCCTTGCCGGCAATATCATGCAGGTCCTCAAAAGAGACCCCCTGGGCAGAAATTTTAATCCCCGTGGAGCACTCCCCGCCTTCATACACCCCGGTCAGTTTGACAGCGCCGATTCCGAGCCGTCCCAGACGATAGCCGGTAACCCCGCCGCTGTTACTCTCCTTTATTCCCCCGGTAAGCGGGCTTTTGGCGCCCACGGAGAGACGGTTGCAGCTGGAAAGAGCGGTTCCAGCCAGTAATCCCGGAGCGATAATAAAGGTATTTGCAGAGCTCAGGGGATGGCAAAGAGGATCGAGCTCCTTTGCCAGAATGCTGGAACTGAGTCCCCGCCCCCCCAGGTGTCGGTACTCCTCAGGCAAGGGTGATTCTTTTACTCTTTTTGCAGACAGATCGATTTCGATGAATTTTCGTTCCACGGTTTTACTCCGAATTATTGTATCAGGAAGAATTGGTAATTGGTTTACCAATATCACCATGGTACAATATCGAAGCAGGATGTCAAGGAGAATATTTCTTGTATTATCCTCCCAGAATCAGGGGAACGACTGTCAGGGAATCATTGTTGCGGATTCTTTCGCCGGATTTGATCAGCTCTTCAAGATTCTGACCATCCCGCAGGATTATGTAGGGAATCTGATCTGAAACGTATCCGGTCACGACCGTGCAGATACGCTCGAAATCATCCAGGCCTCCGGACAGATGAACGCTCACGTTCACGTTCTTCTTTTTTGTCAGCATTCGAAAAGCACCGGCAAAGTTCAGTTCAAGATCCGTTTGAGGCAGCATCATTCTCCCGCCTGGTACATTGTATTTGCAGCACACACTGGACAGCTATGGCGCCTGGAAATGGGAACATCCTCTATGCCAAGGCTGACAAGATCTATGAGAAGCAGTCTGCCCATGCAGCCGGAAGGAGCGATCTTTCCCAGAAACTTGAGGGCTTCCACGGCCTGCATGCTTCCCAGGACGCCAGCCACAGGCCCGCTCACAGGAGGGGGGCCCTCCTTTTTCTTTTCACTTTCCGGGAGAAAGCAGGCCAGGCAGGGGGTATTCGGAGGATTGACCAGATACAGTTCGCCGTAGAACTCCCTGATACCCGCGTGGAGCAGGGGTTTCCCGCTATGCCAGCAGTAGCGGTTCAGCATGAGCCGGGATTCCAGGTTGTCCAGGCAGTCCAGTATCATATCGCAGCCGGCGAAAAAACCGTCGATATTGTCATCCTTCAGCCGTCCCTGAAAGGTCTCGATTTCAACTTCAGGGTTCAGTTCGGCGAGACGCTCCTTTGCACGCCCGGTTTTTTCCGCTCCTATATCGGCGGTGGTATACAGAATCTGCCGATTCAGATTGGAGATATCCACGGCATGAGAATCACATATACTCAGGGCCCCGATACCGGCAGCTGTCAGGTAGAGTGCCGCGGGGGACCCGAGACCTCCCACACCGGCGATTCCAACCCGGGAAGCCCTAATCCTCCGCTGAGCTTTCAGGTTCCAGCCGGGAATATTCAGCTGTCTGTCATACCGTTCTCTGGAGATCCTCTCGTGATCATTGCCATCAAGCATTGAATGTATCCATTACAATTATAATAGTAATGCAATCTAATGCTGTCAAACCGGAATTGGACTCAATATCTCCAGATTATTGATTATATTACTATTCAGATTGTGTTTTTGTATGATATCATCCCAACTGAGCACAAAGCAACAAAGGCGGAGAAGCATGCACATTACCAAGGTAGAAGCTTTCCCGGTTGCCTTTCCCCTTGATGTTCCCGCGAGGGACGCAACGGGTGTATGGGACAGCTGGAACACAGTGATTGTAAAAATAACAGCATCCGACGGAACTGCGGGTTACGGAGAAATCGGTCCCATCCACGGCGGGGGCATCCCCATCTTTACCGCCATGGTAGAGCATAAACTCAGGCACATCATCCTGGGAGAAGACCCTTTCGACCGGGAAGGGCTCTATGAAAAGATGCTGGGCCGGGGTACCGGCGCCTACGCACTGGGCCAGAAGGGCGCCATCGTAACCGCAGTAGCGGGAATCGACATTGCCCTCTGGGACCTGACAGGAAAAATCCTCAAGACCCCTGTCTGGAACCTCCTGGGGGGAAAGGCATTTGACAAGATTCCAGCCTACGCCTCGGGCTTCTTCGGCAAGGAAGGGCGGCCCCTGACGCCTCAGGAATGCGCCGACGAAGCGAAGAGCTACGCCGACCAGGGCTTTAAAGGGGTAAAAATGAAGGTCGGCTTCGGCAGGAGGGAGGATCTGAAGAACCTGGAAGCGGTCAGAAAAGCCCTGGGTCCCGACCTGGGAATCATGGTGGACGCCAACCAGAGCTACTCCTACCACGACGTTCTCAAGATCGCCGATGAACTGGCGGCCTTCGACCTTACCTTTCTGGAGGAGCCCCTTCCCATAAACGATCTGGACGGCATGGCCTCTCTGGTACAGAACGTAGCCACTCCCATCGCAGCGGGGGAAAACTACTATACCCGCTACGAATTCCGGGACGTAATCGCCAAGAGAGCGGTGAACATCCTTCAGCCGGATATCATCCATGCCGGCGGCATAACCGAGACAAAGAAGATCGCCTCCATGGCCAGTGCCTCGAACATTCCCCTGGCACCCCATATTCACGCCACAGTCGGGGTTCCCGCGAGCATCCACCTTTTGGCCTCCTGCGAAAACTCCCTGGCGGCGGAATACATTACCTCCGGAGGATCCTACAAACTGCGGCGGGAACTCTATGGTGACTGCTGCCTTGCCAAAGACGGTTACGTCCACGTACCGGATGAACCCGGTCTTGGGATGAGGATCAACGAGGAGATCTTCGAGAAGTACCGGCCGAAGGCTTGAAGTCGGTCTTTTGTTCTTTATGCTGATCACAATGAACAGCAGGCATCGGGCTTCCTGATAGTGGCCGATGCTTGCTGTTTTTTTAGGCACCTATAGAAACCGCTCTATCTTCCAAAACAAGTAATCCAACAAAGCTGTGCAGAGATTATCGGGACGCCCGCGGATAAAAGCAGTAAGATCTATTCCATGAAAGACGGAATTAACTTTATAGAAAAAATGAACGCCGCACTCGATTATATAGAGAATCATCTTGAGGATGATATCGATTATACCGAGTTGGCAAGAGAAGCAGGCTGTACTGAGTACCATTTCTCCAGGATGTTTTCGTTCATTACAGGTCAGAACCTGAGCCTGTATATACGCAGACGGAGACTCAGCAATGCCGCAATCGAGTTAGCTGCGGACAAACCTGGTATTCTGGATATCGCAGTAAAGTACGGCTATTCATCCGTTGATGCTTTTTCCCGTGCCTTTAAAGACGTACATGAAATACTGCCGAGTCAGGTAAAAAAGAATCCCTCAACAGTAAAAGTCTACCCACGAATTATTTTCAACCTGAGCATAACAGGAGGTCAGGAAATGAAGTATCGAATTGTCGAAAAGGAATCCTTCCGAATTGTCGGGATAAAGAAGCATGTGGATCTGATCTTTCACGGGGTAAACCCTGAAATAGCCGCCATGTGGGAATCCCTGACGCCGGAACAGATTGCCCGATGGAAGAAACTGGCGAACACGGATCCGGAAGGTATAATCAGCGCCTCGACAAATTTTTCCGAAGACAGAATGACCGGAAAAGGAAGCCTGGATCACTACATCGGAGCCGCGACTACGAGCTGGATAGAAACGGACGACAGCTGTCTTGAAGTTCAGGCGGGTCTCTGGGCAGTCTTTGAATCGATTGGGAAATTCCCGGACACACTGCAGAGCATCTGGGGAAGAATTTACTCGGAATGGTTTCCCGCTGTTCCCTATGAAGTCGCACCGGGGCCGGAGATACTGTGGAATGAACAAGCGGATACCAGTGATCCGGATTTTAGAAGTGAAATATGGATTCCCATCAGGTCTACATCGAAGAGATGACAAGGGCGGGCACACTAGCTGTTTCGATTCCCTCTTCTTCGGTCGCCATCGACGTTCCGCCTCCGACTCCGCTCAGCCTGCACGCGCAATCCGGGAAACCCGTTTTGCGCTCAGGGGGCGTTTCCTTCTTCATAAATAATAAAAGCCTCCCTTATGGGAGGCTTTTATTACGTCAGCGAGCGAAGGGAATCGAACCCTCGTCACAAGCTTGGGAAGCTTGGGTAATACCATTATACGACGCTCGCGTTTATGTCTGAAGTATACTTATCCATCCTGCGCTTGGTCAAGACAGTAATTGATTGAGAAGTTTCACCTTGAACAATAGTTCCAGTTTCTGCTACACAGGTATGCGAAGTCTATTCGCCGATGAGGTCAGTATGTCAGAAAAAAAGACTATTATAGAAAACAAGGGTAAAAAGATTGTCTCTTCCGGCCTGGTGCGACGGGGATTCCTGGTCGGCGTGTCAGCCAATATTCTCGGTCAGGGTTACGTCCTCGAATCGGGCGATACCCTGATCGGAAGGGATTCTACCTGCAGAATTCGTATCAATGACAAACAGATCAGCGGAACCCACTGCCGGATCAACTCGTCAGCCCGGGGCATAATCATAGAGGACCTGGACTCATCCAACGGTACCTATCTTAACCGTAAAAAGATCAATAAGCCCATGCCCGTGAATTACGGTGACAGGATCGTAATAGGGGAATCGATCCTTCGCTTTCTGTTTGAAGAGGAACTATGAAATCGTTTATTCCCGGCAATCCCTGTCTCAGCTGAATACAGCACAAAGCCATTCATACAGGGCTTCCGCAGGGCACGGTACAGGCTGCCAGCTTAAACTTCATCGGGAGCGTTAACAGGTAATGAGATATTCACCCTGGTACCCTGTCCGGGCTCACTCGTTACCCGGATCGATCCCCCCAGAATTCCGGTCACCAGAGAATAGACTATATGAAGCCCGAGACCGGAACCTCCCTTTCCGAGCTTGGTAGTGAAAAAGGGATCAAAAATATGCGGAAGAACCTCAGGCTCAATCCCGCAGCCGTTGTCGACGACTACAAGCTTCACATACCCGTCCGTACCCATATGGGCGGTAAAACGGATTTCACCCTCCGGGAAGTCTTCAAAGGCGTGGACCAGCGCATTGTTTACCAGATTAATCAAGACCTGGGACAGCGGACCGGGGTAGCTGTTCATCCGGATCTCAGGATCCACGTCAAGAACCAGCGAGACTGTCCTCCGTTTAAACAGAGGACTGAGGGTGAGCCGTAACTCTTCTGCTATTTCAGTGAGCATGAAGGGACGCCGCTGATGACTCGACTGATCCACCGCCACCTGCTTGAAGCCCCTGATCATCTCCGCCGCCCGGAGCAGGTTCCGTTCCATAATCTCCGAGGACTCCTGCAGGTCCTGAAGAAATCTGTCCAGATCGGAGCGCTTAAGCCCTTCGGCCAGAAGTCCGTAAAAACGCGTTCCCATATCCCGCAAGGTGCTTGCCACCATAAGCGCATTGCCGATCGGTGTGTTCAGCTCATGGGCAACCCCAGCGACAAGAGCCCCAAGGCCGGCAAGCTTTTCCGACCGGATCAGTTCTTCCTGGGTTCGCTCAAGAGTAGACAGGGCATCCGCAAGTTCCCTGGTCCGGGCCAGTACACGGTCCTCAAGTTCTGCGTTCAGTTTTTCAAGTTCCGCCTGTACCCGCCGTTCCTCTGTTACATCGTAGAAACTGACCACAATCTCCGTGCCGATCATCGCTCCGCCGAAAATCAGGTTTCGCTGTTCGCCGCTTTTCGTTGCGACCCGCAACTCCGTGGGACGCAGCTCTCCTCCGCTTTTTGTTATCCGTTCGATCCCGGCCTTCCACAGGTTTTTTACCCTCTCCCGCTCTTCCGGATCAGGATAGGCCAGAGGCCACCAGTGATCCAGATCAGGGATTTCTTCCAGAGCATAGCCGAAAAGATTCTGGTGCCATCGGTTATGCGCTACAATGCGCCCGTCTTGAGATAAGAGAGCAAGGGCAACGGGGGCCATTTCAAAAAGCCGTCGGAAACGCTGTTCGCTCTCCTCCAGGGCCCGCTCCGCTTCCAGACTGCGGGTTACATCCCGGAATACCGAGACGTAGCGTTTTACCTCTTTACCCTCGGACAGACGTACCGTCTTTGCGGGATTAAGGGAGATCTCGGCGATAAAAACGCTGCCATCCCCCCGCAGGTGCTGCCACAGAAAATGCCTGGCCCTGCCCGCCATAGCGTCCGCCATCAGTTCCCGGGAATACTCGATGGATTTCCGACCATTTTCCTGGTATTCCGGGGAGAGGGTTCCCGGATGCAGTCCAACAAGCTCATCACGGGACAAACCGTAAAGACGGCAGGCAGCAGGATTGCATTCGATAATTATTTCATCTTCTACCAGAAGCATTCCATCATTGGCATGCTCCACCATCTCTCGAAAAGCAAGCAGCTCTTCTTCATGTTTCTGCAGGGGCATATCTAAAGCCTAGGCAAGCCCCTGGCAGAAGTCAAGAAACGCCATCAGTAATCGTACTCCCGGGATTCTCCGCGGAGCTCAAAGACAGCACTGAGGGGCTCGGCTCCAGTGAGCATCACGCTCCTCCTGTCCGGCTGGCTTCCTCCTATATACAGCTGGAACTTTCCAGGCTCCAGGATCCGCCGCCCTTCGTCATCGATTATGCTCATGAGGCGGGGAGCAAGGGTAAAGCTGACCTCCGATTCTTCGCCGGGTTTCAGCTTCAGCTTGCGAATCCCTTTCAGCTCCCACCTGGGCACACGGATACCAGCCTCAATATCCCGGAGGTAGAGCTGTACCGTCTCGGCGGACTCAAACCCGCCGGTGTTTTTTACCCGAATCCGGCACTCCAGCCGGTCGCCGACTTCGATGGTGTCCTTCTCCAGAGTCAAAATACTGTATTCGAAGCTGGTGTAACTCAAACCAAAACCAAAGGGATACAGGGCCTCCCCCGTCATGTACCGGTAGGTACGGTTTTTCATGGAATAATCCCGGAAGTCGGGCAGATCTTCAGTGGAACGATAGAAGGTAACCGGGAGTCTTCCCGAGGGACTGTATTCACCGAATAGCACAGAAGCAATAGCCTTCCCCCCCGCAGCTCCGGGGTACCATCCAAGGAGTATTGCCGGTACGTGCTCATGCGCCCAGGAAACAGCCAGTGCGCTTCCGGTCAGCAGTACCAGGATAAGCGGTTTTCCCGTAGCGCAGACGGCTTCCAAAAGCTCCTGCTGCTGTCCGGGAAGATTCAGATCCTTCTTGTCCCCCCTGGGAATCTCCTCTGCTCCGCCGGGACCTGCCGCTTCTCCTTCGATAATGTGGATCTCTTCCCCTTCTATGGTGGGATCCAGCCCCAGGCAGACCACTGCGACATCCGCCCTTTGAGCCGCCGCCACAGCCTCGGCCAGGCGGTCCTTCGGTTCCGCCCGTTTTTCCACCCTGTTGGCGTAGAGATGGCAGCCCTCGGCATAATAGACCCGGGTCTCCGGCTCAACAGCCTGCTGGATACCCCGCAGCACAGTGACCATATGCGACGGGGTACCGCAGTAATTGGCCTTCATGGCCTCTTCATTGTCGGCGTTGGGACCGATGACGGCGATGGATTTAATACTCTTCCTGTCCAGGGGCAGCAGCTTTTTCTCGTTTTTCAGAAGGACCAGGGACTGTCTGGAGACCTCCAGGGCAAAGTCCCTGTGTTCCCGGCAGTCATTCACCTCATAGGGAATTGAGGCATAGGGCACATGATCGGGATCATCGAACATTCCCAGCTTCATACGGGTTATCATCAGGCGGGTTACCGCCCGGTCGATGGCCTCTTCCGGAACCAGGCCTTCCGTACAGGCGTCCATGAGATGCATATACATGTGTCCGCAGTTAAGGTCGCAACCGTTGTTCATGGCAAGGGCTATGGACTCGGAGGGAGTCTTTGTAATCTTGTGGTCCTCATGAAAGTCCTTTATGGCCCAGCAGTCGGATACTACATGGCCCTTGAAGCCCCACTCCTCCCGCAGGATTTTCTGCAGCAGGGTCGGGCTTCCGCAGCAGGGCTCGCCGTTCGTCCTGTTGTAGGCGCCCATAACAGATTCCACCCCGGCCTCCTTTACAGCATCCCGGAAGGCCGGAAGGTAGGTCTCCCGCATGTCCTTGGGAGATGCAACCGCATTGAAACTGTGACGCTCGGCCTCGGGTCCGCTGTGAACGGCAAAGTGTTTTGCACAGGCTGCACTCTTGAGGTACCTTTTATCCGAACCCTGAAGTCCACGGATAAAGGCGACACCGAGCCTGCCGGTCAGATAGGGGTCCTCCCCGTAGGTCTCATGCCCCCGTCCCCAGCGGGGATCCCGGAAGATATTGATATTTGGAGACCAGAAGGTCAGCCCCTTGTAGATACCGTGATCGTTCTGGCGCTGAAACTCATGATACTTGGCCCTCCCTTCGGTGGAGATTACATCGGCGACCCGGAAGAGCAGCTCTTCGTCAAATGTAGACGCCATGGCTATGGCCTGGGGAAACATGGTAGCCACCCCGGCCCGGGCGACCCCATGAAGGGCCTCGTTCCACCAGTTGTAGGCGGGGATTTCCAGCCGGGGGATTGCGGGAGAATTGTAGCGGGTCTGGGAGGCCTTCTCCTCCAGGGTCATTCTGGAGACAAGGTCTTGGGCGCGCTCCTCGAAACTCAGGGATTCATTCTTGTAAGCCGGTTTTTCTTTCATAATTTCATCCTTTATCTTATTATATGTACTACATGTACGCTGACTATAAATTTAAAAGATTTTAACATGAAATTCCGGTAATGGAAGATTCTTTTCCGGGATCCCGCCAGGCTTTATAAGAAGTGAAATGAAGAAATGCGGATTCTGCATGAATAACAGATATTCGGAGACCTTGCCGGGTCCAGGTATTCTTTTTTTTTTCGAGAAGAAATACACTTCATGACACACTTCATGATTTTCTTGACAAAGCGCAATCCAGGGATTACCGTTTAACCCATCGGGCGATTAACTCAGTGGGAGAGTGCTACCTTCACACGGTAGAAGTCGGCAGTTCGACCCTGCCATCGCCCATCAACTAATTCTATACAAGATAATGAATTAGAGCCATTCCCAAAGGAAGAGGATATGGCTCTTTTTCTATTTATAGACCCTTTGTACCTTTTTTGTACCTTTTATTTTCATTGTCCGAAAAATCTATCCATTTCTCTCCTACTAACTAATCAGAGGAGAAACTTATGGGAAGATTAGTAAAGGACGTAAAGTATAAAAAACGTGGGAAGACTTGGTATTACCAGCTAAAAGGCATGTCAAATCTAAAAACCACACGTCAAACGAACAAGACCGCTGCAGAACGCTATGTGCATGAAATCCTGCAGAAACAAGGCTTCGTTCAGACAACCGAACAATTATTTCAGGAATATGCTAAGGATTTTTTTATCTGGGACAGATGTCCCCACGCACGGCGACTCCGGGAAGAAGGAAAAACCATTACGAAACGATACACAGAGATTCAACGGATGAACCTTGAGAAATATATCCTTCCATCTAATCTTCGGCTTCTAAAGATTAATGAAATTCGTCGTGCTCATATCATAGACTTTCGTTCGTCATTAACGAGGAAGAATTTAGCAGCGAGTACGGTTAATAAGATTATGAGCTGTCTAAAAGTGATCTTGAATGAAGCTTTGTTCAGGGAAGATATACTCACTAATCCAGCTCAAAGTGTAGGTAACGTACAAGATCAAGCGAAGGAAATCGATACATTTACTCTTAAAGAATTGAAAGACCTTTTCCCAACTGACCATCTAAAGGTCTGGCAGAATCACCTTGATTACACATGCTTTTTTCTTACGACCCATACCGGCATGAGACGTGGAGAGGTTTTAGCCTTGAGATGGAAACATATTTCTTTTGAGCAAGGATATATTAGCATTGAAGAATCCTGGAAGAACAAAACAGAAATTGGAAAACCAAAATGGGAGCACCAGAGACATGTATTCCTTACTAATGCATTAAAGTCATTACTATTAAGATACTGGGAAGATACTCATAACCGAAATCCAGAGGATTTGGTTTTTTCTCACGCCGATGGTTCTCGCCTCGGGGAAACTTGGTGGAAAAAACATTTCGATAATGCTCTTATAAGAGCCGGAATAAATCGTGAAAATAGAAGGTTACGTCCTCACAGCCTTCGACATACCTTGAATACTCTTTTATTGGACAATGGAGTTGACCCTGAAAAGGTTAGAGCTTCTTTGGGATGGAGAGACGATGCGATACAAGCACGGTACACGCACTGGAAACCGGAACATCTCAAGGGTCAAGGAAAAATTCTAGACAATATTCTATCAGGGTAACATCATCACCATTTAGCCAGACCTCATACCGGGGTCTGGTGTGACTTTTCTGTTTCAGTTTTACTGCGTGTAATATAATAAACCTTTTATTAAGTCTAAAACCCTTTACTTTCTACCCTTATTTACAAGATTTATACATTTTTATAAGAAAAATAACAGTATTTCTGTATATTTATTAAATATATAACCTTATTTTTGCATTTTATGCATTTCTGTAAATCCTTAAAATACCCCCAACTTTTTCTATCTAAGAATATAAGAACTATCTACTGAGAAATCATCAACTGTATGTACTGCAGGGAAAGGTTCTTCAATAATTGTAAGCTTTCCCTTATCAACTACATGATTATATATCATCTTATTCACATTATACGCCATATCAACCAAATAAAGACACTTCACATCATACTGAGAAAACCTAAAATTATCTACATAATTCCTAAGAAGACTTTCTACCTTCTTGACAATCTCTGCAACCAAAAGGTATTCATATGTAATCTTTCTAAGCCCCCCTACTGGTACTTTCAAATCAGAATAAAGATATAATGTCCCATGCAGTAACTTTAACTTTCTATCCATATGAAAGGCTTTTATCCCTTCTCTCTCCCTATCAGATAAAAGAACGAAATTTTTAATACGATTCTTTTCTATATATAAAATGCTACTTGTATCCTCAGTATGAATAAACTTAATCTGCTTTGAAACATTATCAGACTTTGATGCAAGACAGATACCCTTAGCTCTGCCTTCTTCTATTATTAACTTATAATGCCTTGATGCTTCTATGATGAAGTACAAATTCTCTATGCTCTCATCATCCCTTTTAATCCATTCTATCTCTGCATCTTCATCGAATTGGTTATATCTTTGGTCGATAAGGAAATTACCTAAGATTCTTATTTTATCTCTGTACTGATCAAGCTCTGACCTTTCTACAATGTATTTACTTATAATAGCGTCATAGGCTGTCCTATTATTCTCCAAGAAATAATTTATTCCATTCTTTTTAATCGTCTCTCCACGGACATATATGTATTCATCTCCATGCTTTTCTATTAGCTTACCCAAATATTCTTCTGATATATACTTTGTATTTTTAGATTCAGGATCGTAATATCCCTTTCTTCTAACTACTACAGTTCCCTTCTTACTCTTCTTTTGAGTGATGAACTTGTTTTCCATTACATAATTGTAGTCACACGACACCTTGAAGTCAAATGGTATATATTGTGTTGTTTTATCTCCAAGTTCATAACTTCTCCTTTTTTATATCCACGATAACTCCCGTAATACCCTTTAATTCAAGTGAAAACTCACATCTCTTTGACAAATAGTAGTCACACGACAAGAAAGTCTCAACCCTTATCAACACTATATCTTGTTTATATATAGAGACTTACCACTAATCATCACTATAAGTCCCTTCCGTTCCTTTCTTACTAATTAAATATCAGACCATGAGAGAAGGACGGAAATTATGAAAATTGAATCAGTAAAACCAACAATTACTATCCCTCAAAAAGCTTTCTTTAGCCTTAAAGAAGCATGTGCCATTAAAGGTATCAACTACAAAACGGCTTGTAACAGAACCATTCTACAACCAAATAAAGGTAAACCTGACGGCCATATTGGCGGAAAGAAAGCCTTTTCCTACTCAACTATCGTCAATTGGCTTTCTCTTACAGATGAAGCGATTCTCAGCACTACTGAGGTATCTAATGATTAAGGAAATCATCATAACCGAAGGTAATGCTGGCACAGGGAAAACCACAGCAATGTATCAAACAATAAAAGAATATATAGCTCATGGATTCGTATGCTTATACACCTGCTTTAACAAATACCTTAAGAAGAAAGCATCTAATCATCTCCCCCAATCACATATCCTTCTTGTAAGTAATATTCATTCTTTATGCTTTAGAGTTCTCAAGGTAATAGATAAATTACCGGAGAATTTCCAAAGTATCAAAGATTATAGTGAGACTGATAATTCGAATCTTACCGGAAAAGACTTTGATAATCTTCTTAAAACGTTCTTATCAATCAATACTGACTCTATCAAACAGACATTACATACGTTAGACCATATCTTTATTGATGAAGCTCAGGATTTTAGTCCTCTCTACTTCGATATCATCAAACACCTTGGAGATGCTTTTGATATTACTCTTCATATCTACGGAGATAGGAACCAAAGAATCACAAAAGACTTCAACAGCAACAAGCCATTAGACCCATGCATCTTTTATACACCGGAACTATACTTTCCAAACATCAAAATCACTAAAAAATATCTCAATGAAAATCATAGAACCGCTAATGAGGCAATCTTACAGTTTATCAATGGATTTCATAGCAAGTCATATGATAACTATCCAGAAGAACTTCTGTATTCTAATCCGATTGGGAGTTTGAAGAACAAATATGAACTCCCGAACATTCAATTTTTCGCAAACAAGACTAAAGAGTATGAGCGGGTAAAATCTTTAGTTTCTAAAATTGATTCCTCTACGAAAATCGCAATCCTCTCCAGATGGAAACGTGATCTCAAGCTTTATCAGGACCACTCATCTTCTTTTGGAAATAATGTAACTATCAATACTATCCACAGCTTCAAAGGACTGGAAGCCGATATTGTATTCTTAGTAGGGTTTCAAGAATTCGTTATAGATGATTTGATAGAGAAAAATCTATTTTATACTGCTTCCTCAAGAGCTCACAAGAAGCTTTACATAACTTCTGCATATCCAGCCTTCGATCTATCAAAGTATTTTAACGAAGACTCATTCACTCACCACGGCAAACAATCACACATAACAAAACACTTCAGGAAGCTAAAAGAGATCAAACTTAACCGAAATTTTACTATTCAGAAATATCAAGATAACATTATCGATAGCATTACTGTTAAAGTGGATTTCAAAGACGCTCCTTTTCTGCCATACATTCAGAATAATTTTATCCCTGGAATAAATAGAAAGAACTATGGCTGGCAAAACATACAACATAGATGTTGCGAGGGAATACACTATGTAGTGAAGAACCATCATGTCTATAAATCATACTCTTTTGAATTCTTTGACTTAAACGTCCTGAAAAAAAACAATTTCTCTGATAAGCAAGTAGTGCAATTTATTTCTAACACTGTCTTAGATTTCTTTGACCACAGAATCAGCCTCAGCCAACTACAGATATCACGCTTAGATTTATCTAAAATATTTAAATTCAATGATGCACAATCCCGGCTAACCTTTCTCGACGAATTAGCTTCTTGTATCTCTATCGCAAAATACAATTCCATCAAGGATCATAGCAATTATACCTTAGAGCATAGTAAGAGTATTCTGGATTCACTACAGGACAGCACTGTTTATATCAATCATTCCAAAATCAGAAATATTACAACCGCATGTTATGATCCCCGAAATAAAGACAATCAGAATAAGCTTCTTTCAGACAACCTCTACAAAATTGAAATAAGACTAAGAGGTAATTCGCTACAGATGAAGTATTCCGAGGATATAAATACTATTGATAATTTGATGAATGCTGTAGCAGATGACAGCAAATTCGATTATTTAATATCCCTACTAAACAGACAGAATTTATCATTACCATATATTACTGACAAAGTATCTACAAACCGTGAACAGAAAACAGCTATACATAAAGGAGTAAATATTATGAATAAATGCAAAAAGAACAATACTAATGAGAAGACAGGCTACCTTCTGTATGATTTAGTAGATTCATTTTCTGATTCAGAAATAGAAGAAATACTACTTGCAGAAGAAACTTTCTTAAGAGAAGAAATACCACACCATTTAGTTCAACATGGGGTATTTCTTTGAAGTATCTATATTATAGGTATTATTCAAACATAAAGAGGTAATAATTTTATTCTACCATCCTCCATTCATCGTACCTGAAGGAAAAATATAATCAATGGAACAAGTAAGGTAATATCTGAAGGATCAAGATTCTACTATAGGAAGAACCTTTCATATCTGTCAGTATTTTTAATCAAATATCAGACTGTTTTATCATATAGATTTTACTCAAGAGACAGTTATTACTAATTTAGTAAAACAATGTTTCTACATATAGATACATGTCTTATAATTGGCTATTTTTCACTAAACCTTTTCATGATCATCAAAAATCTCATCAATCAAATAGTAAATCTCAGTATATGTAACAATCCTCTGGCTTTCTTCCTTTCTTATTTTCTCAATATTGATATTATCATCACTTAAATTATCTTCTTTTTCTGGAACATAGATATTTGCATATAGAAAGTTCAGAAGTTCTTTAATAGTATCAAATCTTCCCATCTGTATCATTTCTACGACTTCATCAAATATTTCCAGGTTCCAGTGCTCTTTTAACATTTCTAATTCAATGTATTCATCGTTTGTTATAATACCATCATGACAGGAGCCTGATGACAAGGTCCCTGCTCCCTTCTTATTTTCAAGATCGGCGACTCTATCAATGACTTTCATTTTACCAGTAAGAACTGCTTCACGAGCTTCAACCATTTCTTCATTCATTACTAACCCATAATTAGTAAATACTGTAGAATCCTGATATCTTTGCAAAGCCTTTTCCTCTCTATAGAGACTTCTTAATCTCCTTTCTCCAAGGAACCAATCACCACATGACCCCACTGTTCTTTCATACACCCTTGTCGTTCTTTACCTTCTTTATCTTTATATACAATTCTCCAACCACATCCTTCTCGCTTCTCATCACTTTTTACTATTCTTCTACAAATAACACACTTCTCATACCCTTGCTCATCTACCATTTTTTTAATATCTGTATAGTCGGTGATTTCAGTCTTTTCCGCCGGTAAGACTTCAAAGATATCCTCGATTTCATCAGTTCCAATATTCATACGTATTGAGATAATACCAATCTGATTCTTCTTACAGAGGTCATGAAAATTACTGAATCGTTCAGGGTCATAGAATGAATCATAGTCAAAGTTAGGTATGACGATAAACGTATGATTGGCTTTTTCTTTATAGTTTATCGCCTGAGAAATTGCAGTCGATATCTGAGAAATATCATTCGAAGGTTTTAGTTCAAAATTATACATAATGAAGAAGTCTTCATCGATTGTTCGTTTTATTTGAAACCCCTGGAAATCAACATTCTGATACTTTCCAGATTTTCTGCTTTCCTGTACATGCTCAATATGTGTCAAGCCAAGACTACTGAA
>Ga0334900_1001839_pt1 | contig 20967 bp, 17 predicted proteins | sample GraSluR3_MG_2_FD_207231 | JGI IMG/M metagenome (GOLD analysis project Ga0334900, IMG submission 207231) | Sludge microbial communities from methane-producing bioreactor in Wageningen University, Netherlands - Granular Sludge_31_08-R3 | ecosystem: Engineered > Bioreactor > Anaerobic >...
AGAAAGACCAGATGGAGCCTTAACGATAATTATTTAAGTTTTTGGTTTCGCTTTATTTTCCCCAATCAATCCTTGTTGGAAATGGGCAAGTACGATTTGTTAAGGGAGTACATATCAATAAACTATGTACAGTATAGTGGATTTACCTTAGAGAAATACTTTCGTGACAAAGTAGCCGAAAGCGAACGAGTAACCCATATTGGCAAGTATTGGGACAAAAAAGGTCAGAACGAAATAGATCTGATTGCGCTCAATAAACTGGATAAGAAAGCCCTTGTTGCAGAAATTAAGCGCAATCCTCAAAAGATAAATCTGAAAATACTGGAAGAAAAAATCAAAATCATCCAAAAAGAACTCTCAACTTATAAGGTTGAATTAAGAGGATTTTCGATGGAAGATATGTAACCACTCTGTGGGCAGCCAGTTGGTTAGCTGCCTGGCGGCAGCAACCTTTAGTAGCAGCAACCTTTAGTAGCAGTAACCTTTAGAGCGCTACAGCCGGTACCCATACAGCCTATCAATCACCTATGTATCTTACGATGCCGCACCAATATTGTTCAAAAAATCGAGTAAATGGACCTGTTTAATTCCGTTGCGTGAATGAACGGCGAATTCATCCATTGAAATAACCATTTTTGGATAGTTATCTTCTATCTTTTCCAAATTTCCGAATTCGCTATCTATAGTGTCTTGATTATGTAGCAAATAGCAAACCTGAATATAAAGGTACTCTCCGCCCTTTTTACATACAAAATCAATTTCTCCTGTCCGGGTCTGTCCCACTTTTACAGTATAGTCGTTATATATCAAATGATTATAGACCATGTTTTCCATGATTTTTCCAATATCACCGGGGCGGTATTCCCAAAAAGCATTACGAAGACCAATATCTTCAAAATAATACTTCTGACCGATTTCAAAAATCTTCTTTCCGGCAATATTCATTCTTCCTACCTTATGAATCATAAACGATTCCGACAGGTATCCCAGATAATCAATTACCTGTGAAACAGCCACTTTGTTCATTTGCGATTTGAGGTAATCACTTATACTTTTAGCAGAAAACAACTGTCCTACATTGTCGGCAAGAAAGCACATAAGGTTTTCCAAAAAAACTGTATTACGCAAGTCGTGCCGCTGGACAATGTCGCGATATAAAATCGTATTGTAAACCCCTTTCAAATAATCATATACGGTTTCGTCTTTCAATTCCAAATTTCTCAGATATGGCAAACCGCCATAACGCATATACAATTTCAATGCATCCGGATTGCATTCCAACGAATGAAATTGGAGAAATTCAATGAATGACAACGCTTTAACTTCAATTTCAATATAACGACCACTTAAATAGGTTCCCAATTCGCCCGAAAGCATAAATGCGTTGCTGCCGGTACAATAAATATCATAGCCAGGATTACCGCTCAAACTGCGCAGGGCATTTTCAAAATGCTCAATATCCTGGATCTCATCAATAAATACAAAATTCTTTATCCCCTCAACCGTATTGGCCAAAACATATTCGTTCAAGTGCGCGGCATTTTTTATCGCGCTGAATTTCAAATTTTCTTTATCTACAAAAATTACGTTTGCATCCGTTATATGCTGCTTTATATACTGAATAGTCTGTTTAAGGATATAACTTTTACCGGTACGTCGCTGGCCTGTCAACACCTTTATCAACTGTTTACCTAAAAACGGCAATATTTTATCTAAGTATTTTTGTCGAATAATGATTTCTGTTTGTGCTTTCATTTTTGACATATGCTAAATATTTCCTAAATATAGAAATTATTTTTGACATAAGCTAAACTTACAGCTAAAGGGATGCCGGATATGGTCCCTTGCCTATACAGTGCGCAAAACGTGCAAAACGTGAGCAGATAGGGAACCTGATTATTCGTTTGTATATTTGTATATAATTACATATATTTGTGCCATAAATATGCGAACGGCAACATAATAAACATATAAACATGGAAAGAGCAGCCTACCAAAACCTGTTGAAATGGAAGAACAATCCCCATCGAAAACCACTTCTAATCAAAGGGGCACGACAAGTTGGCAAAACGTGGCTCATGAAAGCATTTGGGAGCAATGAATACGAATCGGTGGCCTATATCAATTTTGAGAAAGTCACTCAACTGGCCGATTTGTTTGAAACCGACTTTGACATCCACCGTATCTTGCGTTTCGTTCAACTGGCCACCGGCATCATCCCCAGGGAAGGCAAGACGTTGATCATTTTTGATGAAATACAATCCGTAAAACGCGGATTGCTGGCCCTCAAATACTTTTACGAAGATGCTCCACAGTATCATGTCATGGCCGCCGGTTCTCTGCTCGGATTATCCAAACATACAAACGAGTCCTTTCCGGTAGGCAAGGTCGATTTCCTGCACCTGCACCCCCTTTCGTATCAAGAATTCATGTTGGCAATGGGCAAAAGGGCCTTGCTGGAGACACTTCAAAGCCAGGATTGGAAGCTGATAAACACATTCAAAGGGCAATACATCGATTTACTCAAACAATATTATTACGTCGGCGGCATGCCCGAGGTGGTTGACGCCTACATTCGGCACAATGATTACCAAGAGGTACGTACAATACAACATACCATACTCGAATCGTTCGACAACGATTTTTCCAAACACCCGCCGTTAGACCTGGTACCTCGGCTTAAAATGGTCTGGAATGCCATTCCATCACAATTGGCCAAAGAAAACCGCAAATTCATTTACGGGGCTGTAAAGCAAGGAGGGCGAGCCAAAGAGTTTGAACTGGCCATTGAATGGCTTCAAGATGCCGGCTTACTCTACAAAGTAAACCGCGTCTCGAATGCAACGATACCCCTTGGAGGATTCGAAGACATCAGTGCCTTCAAGTTGTTTGTTGTCGATGTCGGTTTACTGGGGACCATGTCGGGATTGGACGCCAAGACATTGATCGACGGCCACGCACTATTCGGGCAGTACAAAGGTGCATTAACAGAACAATATGTGCTCCAGCAAATTAAGACAATTGACAATGCAGCAATTTATTATTGGACCCCCCAGACAGGTATAGCAGAAATCGATTTCTTACTACAGCTCTCCCAAAACGTGATCCCAGTCGAGGTGAAAGCCTCGGAAAACCTGAAAGCCAAATCCCTGCGCAGCTTCCGTGACAAATACCATCCAAGTGTATTGGTCCGGACATCCCTGTCGGACTACAGGGTCGATGAAGCCTTGATGAACATCCCGCTCTACGCCATTGGTTTGCTGCTTGAATTGCTTTAGCGGCAAGCTTCTTCCCAGGCCTGTAGTATGCGGCAGCTATCTGCGGCAGCTGTTTTGCGGCAGCTGCACCATTGATCGGGGAAGGCCTCCCATTTGCTTCGCAAACGGGTCCCTCCCTCCGCGGGACGAGCTTCCCCTTATCAATGTGCAGACTGCCTTAAACCTGTATTATGATCTGGAGGTTTTGAGCCCCACCAAGTGCAAAAACAGGGGAAAAGTGCGCCTGGTGGGCAGGTTTTATGCCCCACTAGGTGCAAAAACAGGGGTAAAGTGCACCTGGTGGTGATTATCAAAGAATGAGGATTTTGTCATATGCCTCATTCAAAGCACTTTACAAAATTGTTGCCGAGTCAACAGAAACCACCAGGTTCGAAATCGGGGGTAAAGTGCGCCTGGTGGGCAGGTTTTGAGCCCCACTAGGTGCAAAAACAGAGGTAAAGTGCACATGGTGGGTAAGTTTTTCCATTTAGGTGGCAACAACCCTTATTAGCAGCGTCTGCTTGATGTATCACTCTGATTAATTGAGAACACAACCATATTATCTACCAAAATCGTGGCCCGGTATCCTTTAAAGCGCTACAGCCGGTACCCATACAGCGCGATCATCATTTAAGCTATCTCCAGAACGCTTTTGGTGCGCAACATTTTTCTTTAAAAAATATAAATACCTTATTAACTGCACATTAGAAAATAAATTAATTTATTTTAAGCGCACCAGGCCGCGTTTGGGAAAAGAGCCTCACTAAATTAATGTCTTGCTAATAGATGCCTTCGGAAAATTGGACCTATTTACGCTTCATGTAAAAGTATCTCAGCATTAATTCAGATATGGATTTTCTGAATAAAATCAAAGGGTCATTGTGATTTATTTTGTTGGTATAGATATATTTATATGGTTTGGCAGGGACATTAATTATAATGCATCCTAATATAGTCCTCACGGTCTATCTCATGTTGCAATCTTTCTTCTTCGTACTTAATGCTCTTTTCAGCCCATTCACGAACTTGAACCCTCTTATGATTAAGCAGCAATTTGAAACAAGCGATATTTCTCTCGTGATAAGGAATTATTGACCCAGTCCAAGAGAGCGTACATAAATTTGCATGGAATGCGTCCAGAACTTCCTCCTTATCTCCAAACTCATCAAAAAGCCACAAAGCAATATCACTGAATCTTTCAGTTCTTATACTTCCATCTCCCAATTTCTCAAAAGCGAATACTGGACAAAGATTTGCAACAAGCGAAGGTGCCTCAATTGGATAGTTAAAACAGAACTTCTTGATCACCTCATCACCCATACTAAATATAGGACCTGACCCAAAGCCAAACCCAGAGCCAATTTCATGCCGTACCTGATAGCGGAATCTTATGTAATCCTTAGAAACCAAAGCCTTCGAAAAATCCTCCCAGACCACTAAAAAATATTTCTCCAACAGAACACTCCACAACCCTTCAAAATTGTTATAAAGGTAGTCCTGATTCATGGCTTCAATGAGCTTATCACTTAACTTTTTTGCAAACTCCGTGTCATTATCATTCTTTAACAAGCCCACCGTGAAACGAGAGTATTCATAATTGTCATTTCTATATTCAGTGACAATCGGATAATCCAATATTATCTTCTTATACAGTGGAAATAATTCTGTATCTTTCCTGACATCTGGAAGGTAATTGAAACGACGAACAAAATCCAATAATTCTCGAGAGCGGTCAGGAAATACCTCCCGGACTGCCTCTATGATCTGTTTCATCATTTCATTATTGCAACAACCTATATTTCGGAGATAGCTACAAATATAGTCTGGTTCTAGAATCTCAGCGACAAAATCTTTCTGTAACCGTGTAAACGATGTTAACTTATCATCTTCACAGTATGCAAGAATATGGACATATAAATCCTGATGTCCAGTCACCAATATTTCTCTTGTGAAGTCGAAGAAGAACTTACTATTTCTGAGGGCATTACAAATTCCAAAAAAGAAATACTTAAGGTTTGAGCCTTCTTCCTTATTAATTACATCAATGATTGTTCTAAGCAGTTCGACCGACTGTTCATCTGAGGCTCTTTTGGTCACTGCCACACAAAAATAATTCTCAACGAAGTCAGGACTCACACATAGATCGTGAATAATAGAATAATTGCCATACAATCCCGAATCGAAAAATTCGTTGACTATTGGCTGAAATTTTGCCTCAAGACATTTTTTGACTTCGTCATGATGTTTTCGGTAGTCAATATCCCCTTCATACCTGAACATGAGCACCTGTGAAACAAAATCTTGTGGCTTTAGCTGAGAAATCAAATTGTCTATCAGAGAAATAGCCCGTTGGCTCATCTTCTTGCGGAAGTATTCCATATTGCGAACAAGTTTCTCGTACAACTCTGGCCAATTATTTTCTTTTTTATCCGCTAATTGATTAACAAGAGTTAACATACTGTCAATGAATCCGTCACGACACCAACGAATACAATGATTCTCAACTATAGTTGCAACTAAGCTGACTATCGACAAGTCCTCTTTTATCCATTCTAAAAGAAGATCTCTACAACCTTCCCAATATTTAAAAACTTCGTCTTGTGTCGGGTAATAATCCACTTTTTTTTCAGTACCAAACATCTCTGCACCCCCATCTCGAACAAAATCGCCACTTTGAAAAGCCGAATTAATTATATCGATTGTGAGCGCATTATATTTGCCACCTAAACTCTTGAAATATTTAATTGTGTCAAAACGTTTTTCCAAAGTAGCTTGAGTTCCTGGCAACATTATATGAAATAATTGTTTTAACTGACTCGTTGCGTTATTCGCAAAATTTTCGTTCTCTGCCAATGCAAGCATAGCCATAACCCTAACCGAATCTTTATAACTGTCTGTATCAAAGCAAAGTTTTTCCAATGCCCATATAAGATTACGTCTCGCGTCATAAGAAACATTATTTCTCAGCCACTCCGTGTCCTTATCATGGAACAAGCTGAATAAGCAAGAGGAAACTGCGACAGGGTTCACTGAGGACATTGCGAGAAAGAGTCGTGAGCCCATGTCAGAACAAACAACTTTCTCAGAACGAAAAGGGCCTTTAGTCAATTGATAAAACAAGTCCTTGGCCTGAGGACTCTCCTGCATGTATTTGATTCGCTCACATATACCATCCTTCAGAGTGTTATATGTAGCGTTGCTATTCTCCTTAAACTTTTCAATTTCTTCAACAAGTTCTATGATAGTATCTGAGTCCATCTCTGCGAACCATTTGGTAAGCAGCATCACGGCCAATGGGAATGGTCTGATATTGAGCCATGCTCCAGTATTCTCAATGATACTTTTGTCGAATTTACTTATTACCCTATAGAATAACTTTCGCTTATTTATTTTTGAATAGAGAGGAAGAGACGTGATACAATCATTGTTAATAATAAAGTCGAATGCTTCTTTAATGCCAACAGGTACTGGTTGGAACAATGACAATGAGCACAAAGCTCTAATCTCATCTTCTGACGTATCGCTATCCAATTTCAAGATTTTTGGCAATAACGCATCAAGGCTATGCATATCATATTTCCCACTTTCAAGAAAAGCTTCTACCAATCTAATAGCCATTGCCGGAAAACATTCCGACATTTTTTTAATTTCCCGTATCTCTGACAGGTTGTTTTTTTTAGGGATTTGAGAATCAATGTAATTGCTTACTGCTTGTTTTAACTGTTCTGGAACAATACAGCATTGTTCGCAGTTGTCAATACGTCTCTGGCTATAATATAAATTAGTAAGTCCTATGATTCTAAAATTGCTATTAAACCTATCTCGTTTGGAGATTATACTCGCTAAATCCTCGTAAAGGCAGTTATCAATAATTAGGATACCACTCTTCCCTTGATTATTCCTTATGAATTCAAATATTTCCGGAAGAATAGCTGCGACATACTCGCAATAGTACACGTCTTCTCTTGGAATCTCCTCATTGAAAGCCTCATAAACCAAGCGAGTCTTCCCAAGACCAGATAGAGCAATTATTTGAAGAGCGGTTGTTTTTGAATCCTTTATTTTTGCTAAAAGATCATCTAGCACTTCAGCTCTTATCCAACCAGATCGGACCTCATTTTTATACTCATTAAGGAAGTTCTTTATCGGAATTATGCTGTGATATGGGAACATGTCTTTATGCCAAACACCCGTGTTATTGTTATAAGACATGTCTTTGTGGAACTTATCATCTATTCCTTGACTATAACGATATACATCCAATGATTGAGCTGTAAAATCATAATCAAGAATCATGAACCCATTCCTATATTGAGGCTCAGGATTATTGGCATTATCGTAGAGAAGGCCTGGTGATGTAATAAAAGCAACCTGACTTTTATCCTCGTACTCACGAATTATTCCATTATATCCATGATTATGACCACAGAAGTAAATTTTATAATCCCCAGACAATAATTTACCAATCGCTGCTTGTTCAAATTGTGCCATCCAAGAATAGTCATGATGTGCAATAGCTATTTTTAAATCACTATCTTTTATGGTGTCTTCGGCGTATATGAGTTGCTTTCTTCCCATTAAGATATATCCATAGTCATAATCAGAATAACAGCGCCACGACGTATCCAGGCAAGTAATACCTACAAGCTGATTATCGAATTCAAGTGTTAATGTGGATTCAAATGGATGATGATGGTACTCTGGACATCCGGCATAGAACTCCTGCTGGAATTTCTTAAATTCTGCAGTCCTTTTTATTGTGCAGTTTAGATATTGATCATCCATAAAATCGGAAAGTTCTTCATCGGATTCGAGTTTCTTGGCTAAAACCATATTCTCATCCTTAGATACACTCTTTTTATCAATATCATGATTCCCTGAGACAAAAGCGAATCTTGATCGAGGCAAACTGAGTTCAGATAGTAGCCTTTCAATTACTTCTTTTTTGAATATTTCAAAAGCTTCAGATAGGGACGAATAGCCTTCACCACCCTTATGAACCATATCCCCAGAAAAGATGATAAGATCAATAGGGGTCTCTTTGTGAACGACTTTCACGCTTTCAAGAAATTTACAAAAGTTCCTCCGCGACAATTCAATCTTGTCCGGAGCTTTAAGATGAAAATCCGAGAAATGTAAGATCCGCATATATAATTTTAATATTAATTAAACCTACCAAAACCCTCTTTACTAAAATCAGTCAATACAGGCATAATCGTTTGCCTGTAATGAAGTTGATTTTGGGTATTAGAGATCCAGTATCCCAAGATTCCGCGCTTTTCGGATCTGGGAAAGAAATTACATTTATAGCCGGCTGACGGCGATGTTTGCGGGGAGGATGCCTTTGACATCGTAGATGAGGGTGCCGGTGGATTTTAGGTGGGAGAGGTTGAGGGAGAGGAATTCTTTGTGGGCGACGGCCAGGATGATGGCGGCGTAGCCGTTGCTTTCGGGGAATTCAGATAGGATGGAGACTCCGTATTCGTGCATGACTTCTTCGGGTTTTGCCCAGGGATCGTAGATGGTGACTTCAATGCCGAAATCGGTTAATTCTTTGTGGATGTCTATGGCACGGGTGTTGCGGATGTCGGGACAGTTTTCCTTGAAGGTGATGCCCAGCATGAGGATTTTGGCTCCTTTGACGGGTTTTTCTGCCTTGATCATCATTTTCACGACTTCGTTGGCGACGTATTTGCCCATGCCGTCATTCATACGCCTTCCGGCCAGAATGATCTCGGGATGGTATCCGTAGCGTTGGGCGCATTGGGCCAGGTAATACGGGTCCACTCCAATACAATGGCCACCTACAAGACCGGGTTTAAAGGGCAGAAAATTCCATTTGGTTCCTGCAGCTTCCAACACTTGGTTCGTATCCAACCCCATGATATTAAAGATCCGTGCCAGTTCATTGACAAACGCAATATTGATATCGCGTTGGGAGTTTTCAATGACTTTGGCTGCCTCCGCCACTTTTATGGATGGGGCAAGGTGGGTTCCGGCCGTGATCACAGAACTGTAGATCCGGTTGACCAACTCCCCTATTTCCGGAGTTGAGCCCGAGGTTACTTTTTTGATCTTTTCCACGGTATGTTCTTTGTCCCCGGGATTGATGCGTTCCGGACTGTAGCCGGCAAAGAAATCGGTGTTGTATTTCAACCCGGACACCTTTTCCACGACTGGGATACATGCTTCTTCCGTTACACCCGGATAGACAGTAGATTCATAGACCACAATATCCCCTTTAGAAATCACCTTCCCGACTGTTTCACTGGCTTTGACCAATGGCGTAAGATCCGGGTTATTGTTCTTGTCCACGGGTGTAGGAACGGTAACCACATAAAAGTTGCAATCTTTAATACCTTCCAACTGCGTAGTGCACTTGAAACCCTCTTTCAATGCCTGTTGCAACAAAGCATCATCCACTTCCAACGTGGCATCGTGACCTTGCATCAATTCTTTAACACGGGCTTCATTTACGTCAAATCCAATGGTTCTGAATTTTGTGGAAAACAACCGAGCCAGGGGAAGTCCCACATAACCAAGCCCGATCACTGCAATACGGATATCTTTCATAAACTAAGTAAAAAAATTATTTCAAATTGTCCCAATACCATTTGATGGCTTCCTGAAGGCCTTTCTTAACGGAATATTTCGGATCGTATCCGAGTAAAGACCTTGCTCTGTCAATAGAAGCCAGAGAATGCGGAATATCCCCGGCCCTGAACGGTCCGTATACAGGATTTATTTCGCCAATAGCCGGGTCAAAACCGGAAAGGCCTTCTCTTAGGTAATTGAACAACTGGTTAAGGGTTGTTCTTTCTCCAAAGGCCACATTGTAGACCTTATTCACCGCCCGGGGATTCGTGGTTGTCATGGCCAGGTAGTTGGCCTGGATGACATTTTCTATATACGTAAAATCCCTGGAATACTCCCCGTCTCCATTGATCACAGGACTTTCATGACTGATAAGGCTTTTTACAAACAAGGGAATGACTGCTGCATAAGCTCCTTTGGGGCTTTGCCTCCTGCCAAAGACATTAAAATACCGGAGCCCTATGCATTCCATTCCGTATGTTCTGGAAAAGACATCGGCATACAGTTCATCCACATATTTTGTAACAGCATAAGGGGAAAGCGGTTTGCCAATCTTGTCTTCCATTTTGGGTAACGTTTCGGAATCTCCGTACGTTGAGGAAGATGCGGCATAAACAAAACGTTTCACTCGGGCATCACGGGCAGCGACCAGCATGTTCAGGAAGCCTCCAATGTTTACTTCATTGGTGGTTACCGGATCTTTAATGGAACGCGGTACCGAACCAAGGGCGGCCTGGTGGAGTATATAATCCACCCCTTTTACGGCTTCCCGGCATGTTTGAAGGTCGCGAATATCCCCTTCAATAAATTTAAAAAAAGGATGGCTCATAAAACCATCCATATTTGATTTGAATCCTGTGGCCAGGTTATCCAGGCATATTACCTTAAATCCATTTTCTAAAAAGAATTCACACAGGTTGGAACCGATGAACCCGGCCCCACCGGTGATCAAAATACTGTTATTTTTCATTCCATTGGTTTTATTGGAGCTCTTCCTTTTTTAATCTTTGCACGTGTCCGCGACCGAGTGCTTTGACCTCGCACCCCAGTCTGAAGTATTCGCGAATGGTATCGTCATCCAGAATACCAAAACAATCAATAACGGCCAGTGGTTTCCCAGCCCATTTGACTATGTCGGCCGGCTTAAGGTGCATGTAATCATGATGGGGTACAGCCAGCACCAGGGCTTCAGCTCCCTTGAGCATGGCAGGCAGGTCCTTTTCGACCTTCAGATTTTTCAAATTTTCCTGGTTGCGGAAGAAACGGGACCAGGATTGCCCGATGGCGGGATACGTTTCCTGGGATTCAAATTCGTACCAATGATCCACGTAAGGATCGTGAACGCGGATCTCTGCCCCCATCTCGGCCAGTTTCCGGACGACCATCTCCGATCCGCTGTAACGGGTATCTCCCACATCCTGACGGTAACTTGCCCCGCAAAGAACCACATCGGCACCGGCAATGTAGCGACCCATGTTCCGCAGGGCATCTCGCACCAGTTCAGCCACGTGAAGGGCACGGGTGTCGTTGATGTCAATGGCTGTCGGGGTTATTTTGAATAGGTTGTCGCCGTCTTCAAATCCCAATATGTGACGGTATGCCCAATAACCCAGCCCGCCGTCTTTGGGAAGGCAATACCCTCCTATCCCGGGACCGGGGAAGATCATATTGCTGTGGGTGGGGCGCATTTTTATGGCTTTGATCACTTTGATCAGATCCACCCCGTTGCGTTCGGCAAAAATGCTCCATTCGTGCAGGTAGGCCAGGATGGTTGCCCGGTAAGAATTTTCAATAATCTTGGTGGTCTCGGATTCAATGGGACGATCCATTACCGTAAGAGGAAACTTTTCCGTATTCAGGACTTCCCGCAGGAATTTTTCCACCCGCTTGCGGGCCTCGGCATTGCATCCCGAGCAAACCCTCCAGAAATCCCGGATACTGGCCACGTATTCTTTGCCCGGCATAACTCGTTCAAAACTGTGTGCCAACAACGGTTCGGATTCAATGCCACGGGCAGCGAATGCTTTTTTCATGATGGGCCAGGCAACAAATTCGGTCGTTCCCGGAGCCACGGTGGTTTCAATAAGCGTGAGGCAATGCGGCTGAATTCTTTCCCCGATGGTGCGAATGGTTGCTTCCAGGGCCGCCATATCGGCTTCCCCGGTAACCATCATGCCCAGATCCTGTTTCACAAAATCACACTGCACATCAACCACCACACAATCGGCCAGCGACAAACAATCGCTGTTGAAAGTCGCCACAAGGGTTTTCTCTTCCTTCACACATTTAGAGATCAGGGTGTCTACTTCAGGATCTTCCGCTTTAACGGGAGATTCTCCCCGATTGATCATAGGGATCTTCCAGTAACTGCGCGTACTGGGACGCTGGCAGACGATTACAAATTTAGAATACTTCCCCTGCTTGTCTTTAGAGCCGGCCACCACAGCAGCCATAACAGCCCCTACAAATCCTGCCCCCATCACCACGACTACCTCTTGTCCTTTCTCGTGGGCTTGCTTTGTTAATTTTGATAAACGTTCAAATTCAATTTGATAATCTTTTTCCTCCGGAAGCGGGAACTTTTCTCCTGCAGGGTTGATGGAGTATTGGGTTTTGGTAGTTGATGTCATTTTATGAGCTTTAATATCAAGTTTATAATTCTATCAATTAAGTTTACAGTCCTGATGTCAGGATATCTTCCGGTTTCATAGGGGGATATGGCCCCTCGCAGCACGATGTAAGTCTCAGCCGTATGGCAATGTCGGTGTACCGGCAGCAACGTGCCCGGCTCCAGTGCGTTCAGTAACAGCTGCGCCTTCGCCTCCAGGCTGTCGTGCAGGTTGTAATTCATGCGCAGCCGTTCGCTCGCCTTGGCCTGTTCTGTAACCTTGTCCAGCAGATTCCTGTCAATCAGCATAAATTACAAATTTTTGCGTTCATCATTAGGCACTTCAAATGGTTATACCATCAAGAATTTCTCCAATATACATTTATCTTTCTGTTCCGGATAGTTTAACAATCACATCGACTACCCTTTGTAGTTCCTCGTCCGTCAGGTTGGGATGAGAGGGCAGGCACAGGCCATCGTTGAAGAGTCGTTCACTCACCTTAGTCTCATTGCCATAGTAGGGCGCATCTGCGAAGACCGGCTGCAGGTGCATCGGCTTCCAGAGTGGGCGTGTTTCGATGTTCTCCTGCTCCATTGCCAGTCGCAACTCCTCACGGGTAAACCCTGCTTCAGCAGCATCCACCACAATGCAGGTGAGCCACATATTGGAGTTGAAGTCCGGTGAAGGATTGCTCTGGAATGAAATACCAGGGATGCCAGCCAGCAGTTGACGATATCTCTTGTTTATCCTCCTGCGAGCCTCCACGTGCTCCTGCAGTACCAGCATCTGTCCCCGGCCGATGCCTGCACAGATGTTGCTCAGTCGGTAGTTGTACCCTACTTTCGAATGCTGGTAGTGCGGTGCATTGTCTCGAGCCTGTGTGGCCAGGTGCTTCGTGAAATCAGCCTCCTCTTTTGTGGAGCAGACCAGCGCCCCCCCACCCGATGTGGTGATCATTTTGTTGCCATTGAAGGAGAGGCAGGCAAACGCACCGAAGGTGCCGCATTTCTGTCCCTTGTATTCTGCCCCCAGCGCTTCAGCCGCATCCTCCAGCACAGGAATCTCAAACGCACGTGCAATCGACATGATCTCATCCATCTTCGCAGGCATGCCATAGAGATGCACAGGGATAATCGCCTTCGGCTTCCTGCCAGTCACCCTGATGCGCTCCTCAATCGCCTCTCGCAACAGCTCCGGATCCATGTTCCAGGTCTCCGGCTCACTATCCACGAACACCGGTTCCGCACCCAGATACTTGATCGGGTTCGCGCTCGCGCTAAAGGTGAAGCTCTGGCAGATCACCTCATCACTAGGTCCCACCCCAAGCTGAATCAGTGCAAGGTGAATCGCTGCCGTGCCGGCACTCAGTGCCACGATATGCTTCTCTTCACCCAGATAGTTCTCGAGGTCATTCTCAAACCCATCCACGTTGGGGCCCAGTGGCACCACCCAGTTGGTGTCAAAAGCCTCCTGTATAAACTGTTGCTCCTGCCCACCCATATGGGCGAGCGAAAGCCATATTCTTTTATTGTTCATTCTTATCAGTTGAATTTCAGCAAACACCCACCCCATGAATATCCCACACCAAATCCGGCAAGTATGATGTTTCCTTTAAGGGAATTCTCTTTTAATTTTTCTGTTAAAACGATTGGGATGGTATTAGAGACCGTATTTCCTACTTCGCTCATGTAAGTATAAAACTTATCCGGTTCAATCTTAATTTTCTTCCGCAGAAAATTTATCATGAATTTGTTTGCCTGATGAAAAACATAACCATCTACATCATCTCTGCTCAGTTGATTTTTCACCAAAGTATGCTCAATTAAGGGTGGTACGGCATCGATGGTAAAGTTGAATATCTCCGAGCCATTCATATAAAGATGATCAGATGAGAGCGGATTCCCGTTATCTTCAAACTGCAAATCATTGAATTGCTCTCTGAAGCGCATACCACCCGATTTCACCATCAGGTTTTCTGCACCCCTGCCATCGGTACCCAAACTGAAATTCCCAATTTCTGCAAATCCCTCAGATGAAACCAATGTTGCTGAACCTGCATCTCCAAAAATGGTGCGATTGCCCTTGTCTTTCGGATGCATGAACTTAGAATAGGTCTCACCCGTGAGTAACAATACATTACGGGCGATACCTCCCAGCAGTAACCCTTTCGCGAGAGAAAGGCCGTATACATAAGCAGAGCAACCCAGGTTCACATCAAGCGCACCGCACGATGTTGGGATTCCCAATTTATCCTGAATCACACAAGCTGAAGTTGGGAGAAAATAATCGGGACTCTGGGTGCAGAAGAGGATAAAATCAACCGAATCCTTTTTAATTTCAGGATGCTCCTCAAATAATTTTTCTGCTGCCCGCAGTGCCAAATCGGCTGAAGTCTCATTTTCTGCTGCAATATGCCGACTGTTGATCCCCACCTTATCAGCAATCTTTTCCACGCTCCATTCCGGGAACTCTCGCACCAGATCTTCGTTAGTAACTACCGTGTTAGGCAGTGCATAGGTTATCGCCTTGATAAATGCTTTCATAATGTCTATAGTAAAGTATAACCGCCGTCAATCAACAGGTTGGAACCTGTAATCCAGGTTGCGGCGTCAGATAAAAGATAGATCACGGCATAAGCTACCTCCTCAGGTTTACCATACCTGCCCAAGGGATAACGTAGCATATCCGTTTTCAATTGTTCGTCGGTAATGGCAGATTTTATGAAAATATCCGTATCAATCATACCCGGATTCACAGAGTTCACCCTGATCCCCTTGGGTGCAAGGTCTAGTGCAACACCTTTCACCAATCCGTTCACAGCACCCTTTGAGGATGAATAGATGGCTGAAGCCACCGCAGAACAATAAACGCCCGATACCGAAGAGATGAAGACGATGGAAGCTCCTTTACGAATTTTCTTTGTCTTCACCATAAGTCGGGTCAATTCAGTGGGAGCGAAGAAATTTACATTCATCACCTCTTCAAAACTGTCACGTGTGGCAAATGAAAATGGAGCAACCTTTGTCAACCCTGCACAATTCACCAACCCATCAATTACAGGAAGTTCTTTATGAAGCCGTTCAATATCTTCTTTCAAGGATAAGTCGGCTACAATTAAACCATGACCTCTTCCCTTCAAAAGATAATAGGTCTTTTTCAATCGCTCTTCATTTCTACCGGTAATGATCACGTTAGCCCCCATTTTTGAGGACTCAATTGCAATCGCCCTTCCAATACCAGAAGAGGCACCGGTAACAAGAATTGTTTTTCCTCCTAATGTGAAAGGATTGTGCATTACTTTCTATTCAAAACCAGAGTGTAGAAATCATCAACAGTTGTAGTGTTCTTTATATCATCCCCTGTAACTTTCACACCATACTCTTCATCACACATGGCGATAATTGACAATGAAAGGAGACTGCTCCACTCATCCAAATCTTTGTAAACTGTTTGAAGTGTTATTTCAGACGGATCTGTATCATCAAACTGATTCGCAAAATTCACCAAAAAAACTTCTTTCTGCATATTCAAATTATTTTTAATACTTTATAATTGAAGCGGGATTTCCAACATAGGTCATTCCATCTTTTGTTTTTCTTAAAACAAGGCTGCTTGCCCCAATAACTGTTTCGTTACCAATATGAATCTGTTGCAAAACTGTTGAGTTAACACCAAAGAAGTTCTTGTTTCCAATTTTCACTTCTCCCGATATTTTCACATCCGGCATAAAGGCATTAAAACTCTGAATCGAGACATCATGGCCTATTGTAATTGCCCAATTGAATATATTAAAATCTCCTATTGTTACATTGCAACTAATTATACACGCAAAAGAAATGATATTCCCTTTTCCAACTGATACATTGTCCTTATCTAAAAAAGTAACATCAGGTGAAATAATATTTGGATAATATATCTTCGATGATGTGATATTCCCTACAATCTTCTCCACAATTTTGGGTGATGCAATTGCGATCACAATGGCCAGTTCTTCAGCATAACTGTTCACTTCATCGATTCCGCCAAGTACAACACCATATTCATTTTTGGTATCTTTCTCAATTCCATCATCAAAAAAACCAATCAATTCCCATTCCGAAGAAATATCATTTATTTTGTGAATCAAGCAAGCTACTTCCCTGCCAAATCCACCGGCACCATATATTGCAATTTTCTTCATCTGTTGTTTCCTTTAAACGGTTCCATTGTAGCACTTGTGTCCGAGCTGATACCTTCCCGTTTGAACACCTTTTGGATTGTCATCAACAGAATTTTCATATCCAAAGATAGTGTAACATTGTCCACGTACCACACGTCGTACTCAAATTTCTGCTCCCAGCTAATCGCATTCCGCCCGTTCACCTGTGCCCAACCGGTGATGCCCGGTCGCACCTCATGACGGCGGCGCTGTGTTTCATCATATAAGGGCAGGTATTGCACCAACAAAGGCCTCGGTCCAATCAGTGACATATCTCCTTTTATCACATTCAGCAACTGTGGGATCTCATCCAATGAGGTTGAACGAACAAACTTCCCTACTTTGGTCAAACGTTGTACATCAGGCAACAATTTACCGGATGCATCACGCCGATCATTCATTGTCTTAAATTTGATCACCCTGAATATCTTCTCATTCTTCCCCGGCCGCTCCTGAAAGAACAAAGCACCTGCACCCTTGTTGGCAATGGATAACCAAATCCACAATAACAGAAATATCGGGCATATAATGATGAAACCCATCAATGCCAACAAAAAATCGAGTAAACGTTTCAAAAAAGATTTATACATAAATAGGAAAAATCTTTTTACTCTTTGTCACAACTATTATCAATTTATGGAGAATTGCATAAAGCTCAAAGCTCAATGTTATACATCTCACAATATGATGTTTACAAATCATCTTGAATAATTATGGAGAGTCTGTTCAGTAATATGGAGAATTAAAGGGTTTCGAAAAAACAAAAATCATTTGTAAGAACCTTAACCATATTTCTTCATTAAGTAAGTAGTAATTTAATTTAGCAAAGTATCTCCCTGTAACTTTCAAAATGTTTGTAGAATAAATAATATGTACCTCTTCCAATACCTTCTTTTGCCACAATTTCATCATAAAATAATTTTGTAAATAGATTTTTCCTTCACCCCATTTTCCTCAAATACCAATCATATAACAAGTGTGATACTCCTTGTTGTTGAGGTTATTTGAATCTGAAAATCTGTTGAAAATAGGTTACCAAGCAAACATATCTTCTTCAATACTCCTCTTGAGAGAATCATAGATTAACTTATTTATTACCAAATGATTTTTTCACCTTTTAATTCTTATTACAAGGGGATTAGTCTTCAATCAGTTTATAGTTGTTTATTTTGAAGTTTGATTTGAGCCAGGTGTAATATTCTTCTTTGTACTCAGGTTGAAGATGTTTTATAATCTGAGCTCCAGTTTTGGACAATCCATAATAACCGGGAAAGGTAATATTAAAGTCGGTTTCATGAGTCGGTTTAAATTTAAGCTCCTTATCAAAATAATCAATTATGAACATCCCTTTTTCAGGATTGTCTGTGGTTGAAGACATACCATTTGGTAAAAAAAGACCTAAATTTTGCAGTTCCTGTAAACTACCAAAGTCAATTCCAAGTGATTTCATTATAGGTTCGATACTTTCAGGACGTGAAAAAACTATTTGTGGTATTAAACCCGTGTCAACACAGAGAGAGCAAATCCTTTCAAAAAGTTTGATTTCATATTTTCCAAGCATTTTTAAGGTCTGAAGGAGACTCATCGAATAAGAACCTGGTTCATTGTATTCACCAGCTAAAATCTTAGCCACTAACTCTTGCACATCCTCATCAGATATGGTTTTTGCATGTTCAATTGTATTCCAAAAAAAATCATTCTCAAATTCAATATCATTTGATTTGTTCTGATCAATATACTTTGTCGTTTTAGTGGCCGTATCTAATAAATTGGTTGTACGTCTCATATACTCAATATATTGCATACCAACAATGCCGTTTTCCTTAGCTTTTAAATATTCGTCATGTATAAGTTTTTTTCTAACTTCACCCTCTGCAGCCCATTTGCTAATTCGAAAACCGCAAAGCTTATCAAGTACTGTAGTAAAAAAAGGAGTATTTACAACACTCGAGGCTTTATCAATAGCAGATAATAATAATGCAGGCTCTGACATAGTCTATAATTCAGAAAATATGATTTCGCTTGAAATGATAAAGAAACAAACAGTCAACATTCTCAATATAATTAACGTTTAACGTCATATTTTTTCGAGGATATTATGTTCAAGCTCCTTGTATTCAGCTAAGATTGCTTCCCAAACCGTTTTCTGTTCGTAGCGATTTACAATAAGTGGACGTGCATTTGATGCCATTCTATTTAATTCAACTGGATTATCTAAAACGAAATTCATTGCTTCAGAAAGTGCGCTTACATCTTTCACTGGTATAATCATACCATTCTCACCCTCTATGATGATCTCGTTGCATCCATTGATATTGGTAACGATGCTTGGCAGTCCCATGGCTCCTGCTTGCATTACGACATTGGGGAAACCTTCACGATAGCTGGGAAAGACCAAACAATTAGAAATAGCCAAATAAGGGCGCACATCATCCTGATATCCCACAGTAATTATATTGGGGTTGCTTTCTATAATCTGTTTTGTTGTAGGAAGCAATGGATCCAGTTCGTTTTCATATGGACCAACAAGTAATAACTTACACTTCTGAGTACTAGTTTTTACAAAAGCATCAATTAATTCATTAATACCTTTATCTTTTACCAATCGTCCAATAAAAATAAAGATGAATTCAGTTTCGTCTATTTTTAATATGTTTCGAAGTGTTTCCTTGTCCTCAGACGTAATTAAAACAGGATCAAAATATGAAGTGTCAATTCCATTTGAGCTTCCATACCCTATAACCTGAAGCTTCTCTTCCACACATAGTTTCTCTTTAACAATAAAATCTCTCAGACCGTATGAATTTGGGTACACTTTAGTTGCAAAAGAATAGGTTAGTCTCTCAACAAAATTGAGTAGAAGCCTTTTAAAACCTGTTGCTTCCATCAAGGGCAAACCGGCAACAGTATGCAATCGAAGTGGTACACGTGCTAACCAGGCAGCCATCATACCAACAATCCCTGCTTTTGGTGTATGGGTATGTACGATAAACGGATTTTCTTTTCTGAAAAATCTATACATCTTCAACAAGGCTTTGAAGTCATTCCACGGAGTGATCTCTCGAGTCATATCCACAGCTTTTACCCGAACACCTTCATTGGCACCAACCACACTAAGAAGATCAGAATCACTCGATACAGCCACTACCTCGTAATACGCACTCATAAACTTCATCTGTCCTTTCAGAAGTTTATGCAACGATATCGGAACTGTCGTTACACGGATAAGTTTTTGTTTAAACACATTTATTTGTTTAATAAGTTTATCAGCAATTCCTGAGGAGCATTTAAAGGCTCTTCATACCAATTACCATCTCTGTCAAAATATCCACCTGCGGCTAAAACAGCTTCGTGAGAGAATCCATAACTGATTTCAATAATTAAACCCTCTCCAGTTTCTTTATTAACCACATAATCATATCCCATACATTGAAAACCAGATGAATCAGAAACTCTAAATGCAGAATCGATGATGCTCTTTGTTACGTAATCCTTATCATAGAATAATGCCCCACCTCCCGATGCACGGAATTCACCTTTTCTAATATTTCTTCCGATGAAACTGAGCTTATCACCAACAACAACAATTTTTAAATCATAGCCATTGTTTGGTATAAATTCTTGTAAAAAAACATACTCTTTTTCATTTGGGAATTTCTTGGCACTATTTAAAGTGCGTAAAAACTCGGGAGCTCGTTTTAACCTCTTAATGAAAGTATCCCGATTTTTTGATGACTTGGCATTTGAAGAAGCTTTGTATAACAGACTAGGAGAAGGATTCAAGCCAGATTTGAACATTTTTTTTGCATATCTCAACAACTCTGATTTAGAACGTAACATTTTAACATTATGTGATCCCGATCCTCCTCTAAGCTTCGCAACAACGGGAAAATTGATCTCATTTTTTTTCACCATCGTCACGCAATCTTTAAAGCGATATATAATGGTAGAGTTTGGAATTGGGGCATTTATACTTTGTAAAAGATATGTTTCAGCAATTTTATCGTCAAAATGCCATGCGTCAGGATAATCTGGAAATATCTTTAATCCCATTTTTTTTGCACTATATAGAATGCTTCTTGCAAAAAGCATATCCTGAAATTCGTAATTACCGAAATGCCATAATAGGTGGCTGAAATTTTTCAGTTGCTCAATTATGTCAGATTTATAACAATCAACAAGTTGTTACCAGGAAGCAAAAATACAGTGAAAATGGGAATAGGGGTACAGCAAAATCGGGAACAAGAATACAGTAAAAATGGGAACAAGAATACAGTGATAAGTATAAATATTATTAACCAAGGGTTAC
>Ga0334900_1001840_pt1 | contig 20958 bp, 17 predicted proteins | sample GraSluR3_MG_2_FD_207231 | JGI IMG/M metagenome (GOLD analysis project Ga0334900, IMG submission 207231) | Sludge microbial communities from methane-producing bioreactor in Wageningen University, Netherlands - Granular Sludge_31_08-R3 | ecosystem: Engineered > Bioreactor > Anaerobic >...
CGGAGCGTCCTCATCTTAGCCTGAATATGAAGACGCCGGAGTATGTACATAAAATGGGCTGTGAGGTTGCCCTCACAGCCCAAACTTGAACAATCTAAAAAACGTCAACTCATTTTAGGACGGGTCAATGCGCGGTGCCTGCGCGTATATGCAGCCGATATTCTTAATCACGCTCCGGCCGTTGCTTGCGGCATGACCATCTGATATTCTGAAAGGCCGAATGGTTATAGCAGCCTGCAACCTTTAACGGTACAAGGCGTCATGGCACGCAGTCAGAGCATTGCTTCACGTATCCGTTTTTTTTCCTTTCTGCTTGTAACGCTGCCTCTTTGCGTGTCTCTGCTCACGTTTGCTGTTGTCAGCCGCATTCTGGTTGTGGGCGGTACGCACCATGACATGGTGGTGGAGCTGCAGCACCACAAACTGACCACCGAAAGATGGCTTAACGAGCAACTACAAAGCATCACATTTTTTGCCCATACCAGCATCAGCGACCTGCACGATACAGCCGCGCTGCAACAGGCTTTGCGCGTTTTTCTTAATTACCACACATCGTTCAGTCAGGTTTTTTACGCCTCTCCCGATGGCTCACTGCTGACAGGGCCGGAACTGCCCGTGCCGATCAATGTAGGTGACCGCGGCTACTTCCAAAAAGCCCGTCAGGGCCTGCCCGTGGTTTCTCCGGTGCTGGTAAGCCGCTTTTCGCACAACCCGTCGCTTATTTTCTGCGCGCCGCTGCCTTTTGTCGACGGCCGGTTTGCAGGAGCTGTCATCGGCGTGACAGACCTGCGCACCCTTGACGAGGCCCTGCTGCGCCTGCACCGCCGCCAGAACGATCAAAGCTTTCTGGCCACTGCCGACGGATACCTGCTGACCAGCAGACTGCAGGAAAACACCATCATCCTGCCGCGCTATAATCCGGAAGGCATTCCCGTCACGCGAACCGTGCTGCCGCCCGAAGATTCGCTGAGCACACCGCATTTTTACCGCAACATTCAGGGCGTGTATGTGCTGGGCGTCAGACTGGCTTTCAAATCCGGCCAATGGCTGCTGGTGCAGGAAAGACCAGTGCGTGCCATGCTGGGCGGATACAGCTGGATAATTGCCATGACCATGGCGGGCGCTCTGGCCACCGCAGCCCTGCTCATCCCGTTTCTGCTCAAAGCGGGCAGACGCATAACCGGCCCCATAGAAGAGATATCAACCATGTCGGAAGAGCTGACCCACGGGCACTACGACAAGGAATGTCCCTATCTGCACACCGCCGATATGCCGCCTGAAATACGCAGACTGTACGACAACTTCTGCTTTATGGCGGAACGCGTTTCACAGCAGATGCGCGATCTGGAGCATCTTTCTTTTTGCGACACGCTGACCGGCCTGCACAACAGGCGGCATCTGGCGCACGAAGGAACCAGAACCATCACAGCCTGCACCGAAGCCGACCTGCCGTGCAGCTGTCTGATGCTCGACATTGATTTTTTTAAACAGGTCAACGATGCGTGGGGGCACGATGCGGGAGACATGGTGCTGCAGTCCGTGGCACGGACCATCTCGAACGCGGTACGCAGCAAAGACATGACCATCCGCATGGGCGGCGAAGAGTTCGCCGTCATTGCCCCTGCCACCGACACGGCATCGGCCTTTTCACTGGCGGAACGTATCCGCAGAAATATTGAATCGACCCCCGTTCAGGCTGCCGACGATGAAATACGCATAACCATCAGCATCGGTGTGGCCGATATGGGCGGGGCACCCATCTTCGGCACCACGCAGCTGGACGACCTGCTGGCAAAAGCCGACAGAGCCTTGTATCAGGCAAAGAAAAAAGGCAGAAACAGAACAGAAATCTGGTCTGAAAAACTCATTGCTGCCGCTCCGGACGGCTGACGCCGCAGCAACCCTTGACAGCGGGCAACCAATTGGCTAATAAAAATCAATACTATTTAAGGAGAGTCTCATGGAAGATAAAGTTCTGAAAGCAATGCAGGAAGCCGGCAAGCCTGTTCGTCCCGGTGAAGTTGCCGAAAAGCTGGGTGTTGACAGCAAGGAAGTTTCCAAGGCCATAAAAAACCTGAAAGATTCCGGAAAAATCCATTCCCCGAAACGATGCTACTACGCACCCGTGCAATAGCCGCACGGGCGGATCACAGGATAAAAGGCGGGCAATGACCCGCCTTTTGTCATATCAGTTCTACCTATAACAATTACAAGCATGCATCGATTTTTTGCATGCGACACAGTGCGGAGTGTTTTCTATACTCCGCCCATGGACACACTGCACACTCCGCGCGCCAAAGGCAGCCCTTCCACTGCTGCACTGTTTGCGCCTGCGCAGCGCTCTTTCAACATCCGGACGGTCTACTCCGCAGGGTCGGGCAAAGAAAACGAAGACAGACTGATCGCGGCGGGCAACTGCTTTGCCGTGGTGGACGGGGCTTCCAGTCTGGACGGCACCCTGTACGACGGACACACCGGTGCATGGAATGCGGCCTGCTGCGTCAGCGCTGCACTGGAACGCGGCTTTGCTCTGCAGGACGAACCGTCTCTCACCGGCATCATGCAGCGGGCCAATGCATATCTGGCGCGTCAGATGGCATCATACGGTATAGATACTTCAGCACCGCAAGACAGGCTGCGGTTGTGGTCGGCCAGTGCGGCAGCTCTGCGTCTGACAGAAAACAGCGCACAATGGGCGCAGATAGGCGACTGCCGCGTCATGTTCATAGACACCTCAGGCCGCTGGCACATGCCCGCGCGCAACTACGACCATGACAGGCTGACCATGATACGCTGGAAACAGTTAAGCCGTGCGGGCGTCCGTGATATCCGCGCTGCGCTGCACGACCAGATTGTATCGGTACGCCGCAGCATGAACCGCACCTTCGGTGTTCTGAACGGTGAGCCGGAAATGAGCAGGTTTCTGCAGTACGGAGAAATGTCGCTGGACGGCATAGCCCATATTCTGCTGTTCACCGACGGACTTTCGCTGCCCGAAGCCGCACCGGAGTACGGAACATCGTTCGGCGATCTGGCCCGCGCCTACCTGACCAGAGGCCTTGAGGGACTGCACCGGCATATACACGCGCTGCAGAGTCAGGACCCCGACTGCCGCATGTTTCCGCGCTTCAAATGCCATGACGACGTGGCCGCCGTGGCGCTGACCATGCAGCAGGCCGGTACCTAGCCATGGTCCGGAGCACCGGCCGGCATGTCATTTTGATGCTGTGCATACCGGCCTGAGCACCGGAAACAGGGCTTTGATCCTGTGGCGGCAAGCGCTGCCCGCGCATATCCCACGCAGTCAGGCAACCGCCTGTACCCGTTCTTTTTTAGCCACCCGCCGCAGCTCCGCCTGCGCCTGCTGTCATTCTGCATTCCGGCAAGACGCAAACCACACCACGACACACGGCATGCAGGACAACCAACTGCAATTTTGCTGTATTTCTGACACGTACACAGCACACCGGACTGCATCACACCGTGCATGGCTGCGGTTATTCTTGACAGCTTAGCGCACCCCGTCCATTGTCATAAAATAGAAAAAGTTTTTTTCTTGTTCATCTCTGACGCCGGAGGGCATAATGCAACACGGTGAATTCTGTCGGACAGTGACCATGGACAGGCGTAAATTCATACAGCTGGCAGCTGCCGGAACAGGTCTGCTTGCCGGTGCGGCTGTTCTGGGGCTTCCCCTTCACGCCCGTGCGGCCGAAGCGTATCCTCTTCCGCCGCTGCCGTATGCGGAAAACGCGCTGGAACCGTACATCTCGGCACGCACCATCAGCTTTCATTACGGCAAACACACCAAAGCCTACTATGACAAAACAAACACGCTTGCAGCCGGTATGTCAGGCTTGGCACTGCACGAAGTGTTTCTGGAGGCTGCAGGCAAACCGGACAGTGCTGCGCTGTTCAACAACGCCGCACAGGCATGGAACCACACGTTTTACTGGAACGGCATGAAGCCCTCAGGCGGTGGCGCCCCCGGAAAACGCATGATGGAACACCTGCAGGCATCCTTCGGCGGGTACGAACAATTCCGTGAAGCCTTTTCCGCCGCGGCCAAAGGACAGTTCGGCAGCGGCTGGGCGTGGCTTGTGCGCAACAGCGACGGAACACTGGAAGTGGTGAAAACCGCCAATGCCGAAAATCCCATGGTGCAGGGCAAAACACCGGTGCTGGTCTGTGATGTCTGGGAGCACGCCTATTATCTGGACTATCAGAACCGGCGTGCGGATTACGTTTCCGCGTTTCTTGACCATCTGGTCGACTGGGACGCGGCGGAAAAGCACCTGACCTGAACCATGCCGCAGCAGCATGACAGCCAGACACAATAACCGGACAGACAAACGGACCGGAGCACTGAGCCAGGACAACTGAACCGGAAACAGAGGCCGGTGAAAACGCAGCGCAGCGCTTCAGTCCCGAATTGACAGAATGATGCAATGCGGGCGGGCAGTTACAAAACTGTCCGCCTGTATGTACCGGCACCGGCTGCACGGGGCACACCGCCGTACAGGCCGGAAACAGCACTGCGGACACAGCACTGCGGGCACAGCACTGCCGGACGCAGCACAGGCTGAAATCCCTTGCGCCCCCCGAACAGAGCTTCAGCCGTCAGCAGCAATCAGAAACAATGCGACGGTAAACCGCATCAACACGGCCGAAAACAGCTTCCCATGAATACCCGTCAAGCAGGGCATCCACAGCCGGACTGACACCTCCGGCAACAGGGGCGTTCATGGTCTGCAGGCAATTCTTCAGGGCGGCATGCAGGTTATGCTCAAACCGGCGTTCGTCCTCCGCAAAGGGCCTGTCCACATCATGCAGACGGGGCAGGTCCACCAGCGTAACCGCCTCGGACGGCAGACCGGCAAACACTTCCTCCACACCTTCAAGTCGCGTGGCAACCAGACGGCACCCGCAGGCCAGTGCTTCAAGCAGCACCAGAGGAAGTCCCTCAAAAAACGACGGCAGCACAAATACATGGGCTGCACGCATCAGCTCCGCCAGCCGGTTCTGAGACACATTGCCGTGCAGCACCGCCCGTTCACCCAGCCCGCGTGCCAGCGCAACGCATTCTTCGTAATCGGAACCTGTGCCGCCGCCGCAGATATCCAGCACCATATCGTGCCCGCAGCCAAGCAGCCGGGCACATGCCCGCAGCAGCCACGGAACGCCCTTTGCCCGGGAAAGTTTACCGGCGTACAGCACGCGCAACGGGCCACCGGCAGTATTGCGCTGCCACGGGCGCCCGCAGCCGAAGACCTGCCGGTCATATCCGGCAGCCACAACGCTGATGCGCCGGGAGTCAATGCCGTACAGCATTTCAATATCGCGCTTCTGCGCCTGCGAAAGGGCAAAAACACCATCGACCATGCGGCACGCTGCCAGAACGCGGCGCGCCACACGGGGCACGGAACGGAACTGCCGCAGGTCAGACCCGTGGCACGATGCAACCACGGGAATCTGCGGAAACAGTCTGCGTGCCAGCGCCGTCACCACCCACAGATGATTACTGTGAATGATCTGCGGACGAAAGGCCTGCACTGCATTCCGCAGGCACTCCCCGAAACAGGCTTCGTACGCATCAAGCTGGCTGTCGTCCAGTTGTGCCCATCTGCTTGATTCATACGGCATGACGTCGCTCATGCCGGTGACGGCAAAGGGCAGATCGCGGCCGAACCGCACAAAACTGCTGAAAGAACAAAGGCAGTGTTCTTCCTGTGCCTGCGGGGTGCCGCCGCCCAGCTGCACGGGCACCGCAAACGCCGCGGGCACTCCCGCCACCAGTGCATTGCTGTGCCCTGCATCGCCTGCACAGCGCAGCATTGCCAAGGTGCTGACCCCGCTGCCCGTCATTTCCGGACGCTGACTGAGTACATGTAGAATACGCATCACACAGCACCTACTGCATCGCCATGCAAAACACAACGATTCCTGACAGTTCCATTTTACATACTCCGGCGTATTGAAAGCCCTGCCAAGAGGGGGTATGCTGATCGTCCTTCTTTGCCGGGCGGTCATGCCGTCCGGCTGCCATTCATCAACCGGACACTCTCATGCTTACAATTTTTTACACCATCATGCCTGTCTTTCTGCTCATCGTGCTGGGCGGCGTCATACAACGGGCAGGATGGCTGCCCCGCGACGGGGCCGCAGCGCTGAACCAGTATGTGTACAGAATAGCGCTGCCCGCGCTGCTGTTCATCGCCATCGCGCAGTCTTCGCCGGAGCGCCTGTTCGAAGGCAGCTTCATTGCGGCGCTGCTGGCCGGACTGGGTATCTGCTACCTGCTGTCATTCGCGCTGTTCCGCATATTTTTCGGGGCGCGCACTCCGCTGGCCGGATTTCAGGCGTTTACCACCACATTTGCCAATGCCGCTTTTCTGGGGCTGCCCATTCTGATGGCTCTCTTTCCGGACAATCCCGACGCGGTACTGGCCATGGGCATTTACACCCTGTTCACCATGCCTTTTGTGCTTACGGGCATAGCCATGCTTGAGCTGGGAGTGGAACGCCCCGAGGGTACCGGCAGAACCCGCATGTGGTTTTCCATAGGTGCCTCGCTGGCGCGCAATCCCATTCTTATCGGCGCGCTGGCCGGACTTGCCGTATCACTGAGCGGCACAGCGCTGCCGCACTGGCTTGCTTCTGCTGCCGCAATGCTGGGAGATACCGCCTCGCCCTGTGCTCTGGTGGCTGTGGGCATGGTGCTGGCCATGCAGCTGCAGATGAGCGGCGGCCCGAAAGCCCAGCCGGTATATCAGGCGGTTTCCGGCGTCATCAAACTGGCCGTGCATCCGCTGCTGGTCTGGGTATGCATGCGGTTTTTCAACGTGCAGGGACACTGGGTGCCCATGGGTGTGCTGCTGGCAGCCATGCCCACCGGCACGCTGGCTTTTGTTCTGGCCGAGGCATACGACACTGACTGTGCCAACACGTCGGCATCGGTACTGCTGACCACGGTTTTTTCGTTTCTCAGCATCTCGGCGGCCATGGCGCTGATGAGCTGACGCACCGGCACGTCCGGATGTATTTCCCCTGTCCCGTCATACCGCAAAAGCCCGCGAACAAGTTCGCGGGCTTTTCTTAATTACAATACACAGAGCCACATACTCAGCGGTATCGTGCCACGTTAATGTCCAGACGGGTGAGAATTTTCTGCAGGGCCACACGGGACAGACCGGACATGCGGGCCGCCTCGGAAACATTGCCCCCTGCGGACGTCAGCAGATCACGCAGATACGCCGTGGTAAAATCGTCCACCACCTTTGCCTTGGCATCTTTGTAGGGCACAAAGCCTTCACCGCTGCGAAAACCGCCCGGAGACAGACCGCCGGCGACCACCGGCGGCATTGCCCCGCCGCTGCCCTGCTCCACCATGCGGATAATGTCCATATCGACCAGCCGTCCGGCACAGAACACCGTGAGTCTGCGTACAAAGTTCTGCAGTTCGCGCACGTTGCCGGGCCATGTGCGGCGGGTCATCCACTCCACGACATCCGGCGAAATTTCCTTTTCTTCCAGCCCCATCTCGGTGCATGCCTTGCGCAGCAGATAGTGCACCAGCAGCGGAATGTCTTCCACACGCTCACGCAGCGGGGGCAGCGTTACCGTAAGCACATTAAGCCGGTAATAAAGATCTTCGCGGAATGATTTATCGGCTATGCGCGCCTCAAGGTCCTGATTGGTAGAGGCCACCACACGCACATCCACAGTCTCCGACCGGCTGGCCCCCACCGGGCGTATTTCACCGTCCTGAAGACAGCGCAGCAACTTTGTCTGGATGGGCGCGGAAATATCACCTATTTCATCCAGATGCAGGGTGCCTTTGTCCGCCACGGCAAAAAGTCCTTTGTGATCCCTGTCCGCTCCGGTAAAGGCGCCCTTTACGTGACCGAAAAGCTCGCTTTCCAGAAGATTTTCAGGGATTGCCGGGCAGTTGACAGCCATAAACGGTCTGCCCGCCCGATTGCCCAGCCGGTGCACCAGACGCGCCACCAGCTCTTTGCCCGTGCCGGATTCGCCCCGCACCAGCACGGTATAATCAGACTGGGCCACAGCAGCTATGGTGCGCTTGAGCTGCTGCATGGCACGGCCCTCACCCACCAGTTCGCCCGGCTCGCCTCCGGCCGAGATGATCTGGCGCAGCCTGTTGTTCTCTTCCAGCAGTCTGCTGCGTTCCAGCCCTTTGGCCACCGCGCTGAAAAGCTGGTCCGGCTCGATGGGCTTGGTCAGAAAATCATACGCCCCTGACTGCAAAGCCTCCACGGCCGTTTCTATGGTGCCGTGCGCCGTCAGCACCACCATGCTGAGGCCGGGCTGCACCTCAAGCGCCTGCCGCAAAAGCTGCATACCGCCCATTTCCGGCATGCGCAGGTCGGTCATCATCAGGTGCACACTGCGCTCTGCCAGCACTTCCAGCGCTTCTTTGGCGCTGAAAACAGGCACCACATCAATATCGCGGAACCGGCTGGAAATAAGCCGCGCAAGACCGCTGGCAAAATCCCGCTCGTCATCCACAATCAGCAGGCACAGCCTGCCGCTGTGCACCATGGCTGCAGGTGTTGCAATTTCCGACATGCGTACTCCGCTTTTGTTCTGACCGGTACGCGCCGGCGTTACGCCGCGCCGTCCGTTTCCGGTCCGTCTTCGGCAGGCAGCAGCACAGTAAACAGCGCGCCGCCCAGTTCGGCAGAAGCTCCGGCTTCCACCGTGCCCCCGACATCGGTAATCATGCCGTACACAACCGTTAATCCCAGTCCGGTACCGGCGTTTGTCTCCTTGGTGGAGAAAAACGGGTCAAACACATGGGACATATCGTCAGGCAGAATACCCGGCCCGTTATCCGCCACCTCGATGGCAATCATGCCGCCGCTGCGCGGGGAAATGCGCACAAGCACCTCGCCGTCTGCATCGGGACAGGCATCCAGCGCGTTTATCACCAGATTGCCCAGTACCTGCTCCAGTTCGTTCAAACCTATACGCACCCGCGGCAGATCGGACGGACACTGCAAAGACAGTGTCACCCCTTTTTTCATGGCCTGCACAGAAAACACTTCCGTGACGGAACCGGCAACGGCACAGGCATCGGCCAGTCCCGACCCCGCGGCCTTGGGCCGGGCAAAATTCAGCAGATCACGCAGCACCCGCTGCGCCTGTCTGGTATGCCGCACAATGACATCAAGGTCGGCCCCCTGCTGAGGATCGCTTATGTTCTGCCGCAACAGCTCGGCATAACACAGAATGACACCCAGCGGGTTGTTGATTTCATGTGCCAGCCCCGCAGTCAGTTTGCCCACGGTGGCCATCTTTTCAGACTGGCGCACCTGCACCATCATCCTTTTTTCCATTGTGGTTTCACGCACATACACAACAACACGACCTGTTGTGCCATCCTTTGCGCGCACCGGATACATGGACAGAGAAAACGACCGGCCACACGGCAGAGTTTCTTCGCGCAGGTCGGGAGTACCACGCTTGATGGCATCCACCATGGGGCAGTGATCCAGTTCCGCCCCGAAAAAGAGCGGCAGCAGGTTGCCGTCGGAACGCCTGCCGCCCGTAAGTTCGGCAGTCAGTTTGCGCGCGGCCTCATTCACAGTAAGCACAGCGCAGTTGGAATCCATGAGCGCCAGAGGGTCTGTTATGCCTTCCACAATGGTCTGCAGCACGTTCATCTGCCGCATCAGGCTGTCTATGGCGGTCATGTTTTCCGCCACGGTGCCCAGCTGTCTGCCCAGTGCCTGCAGCACTGCCCGGTCATGGGTGTTGGCTTCGGCATCCGTATCCCAGAAAAGGCACAGGATACCTTCAGCATTACCAACGCTTGATTCCACCGGAATGTAGGCTTTGTTGCCCAGCACCACACAGGCGCCGGATGTAAGCACCCCCACGAGGTCATCCGGCAGTTCGGGCCGGCCCATGTTTTCCGGCCACGAAAAATAATTCTGAGAGGCCATGGTGCACACATAGGCAATGCGACGCGCTCTGAACCGCCGGCATATCTGAGGCAGCGCCAGCTGCCACAGGTCGGCGCGCGACGTGCTGCTGCGCATATCAGACAGCAGGCTGACAAAAAGAGCCACATCGGCCCTGCGGGCCTCCACCTCGCGCGAAAGCGCCTGCGTGCGCTGGTCAACCATGCCGCGTAGATTCTCTGCGTACAGCTGCAGCTGGCTGCGGGCCTCGTACAGATGCTCGCCCATCTGTTCCATCCCTTCCACCAGCTCTTCTATTTCGTCACCCTGTTCCAGTTTGCGCAGCAGGGCGCTGCCCTCGGCATCGGCCACATTGCGCCGGAACACATTGGTCAGGCGCTTAAGATTGTTGACCACCAGCACCTTGAAAAGCAGGTTTGTCGTGGAAAAAAAGATAACGGCTCCGACCGTGAAAAAAACAAAATACGTCAGGATGGTGCGCTGCAGGCGCCCAACGCTGCCGTCAACGGACAGCCCCACAAAGTCGACACCGGCAATGGAATCCTGTTCCTTGCCGAATCCTCTGTTGCCGTACATGCGCACAAGGTCGGCAGGGGCATCCGCCGGTTCGCCGTGGCAGTACATGCAGCTTTCAACAAAGCGCACCGGCCGGGCCATCACATAGTAGCGGTCGCCGTTGATATTTTTATATCCGCGCCAGATTCCGCTTTCCGGATGGCCCCTGAAGTAATCGATGAGTTCCAGTTCTCTTTCGTTGGCTTCGTATTCGGGATTGCGTGCATCTATGGCCACACGGCGGTATATGGTGCCGTCCGGCCCGTTATTAAGACGGCTCATGACGCTGCGGGAAACAAAGGACGACGACATGGCCTGAATGACAAACGTGTCGGGCAGCTGTTCGTACATGGTGGGGCGCAGCACCTGCCGCACATAATTCTGAATGGAATCCACATGGGTGAAGATGAGCCGCGCTTTGTCGCGCACCTCTTCTTCCAGCACATTGCGCATGTGAATGTAGAACCCACCCGCAAAAAGAACGCCCAGAGTGAGGCACGCGACGGCGAGACCGGATAAAAATTTTGCCTGAAGGCTTGTGGGTTTGTGAATATGCATTGCGTGTCCGGAGCTGCCGCCTTTTGTAATTGCCGGAAGACTTTTTTCTGACTGCGCCTCAGCCGCGAAAGAAGCCCCCCGCACAGCCATGCGGTCTGTCGGCGAAGGGGTTGATAGCCATTTCGCCGGTGCTAATCAAGCACCCGGAAAACGGAAGAGCAGCGTCTGCGGACACTGCCGGAGTTATTCTGACTGCTCTCCGGGCAGGGCGGGCTTCTTCACATTCATCATCACTTCTTCCATGTGATTTTCCGCCTCGGTGACCGCTTCAAGATCGGTGAAGTAATAGCGGGTGGGATCTATTCCGTTATCTTCCAAATACATGGTCATTCTGTGCAGAATGGGAACGGCATTGGTAAGCATGGGCAACACCACGTAGACAAAGACCAGCGCCGTACCGACGCTCAGAACAAAATTACGCAGTCTTACAGAAAGGGGTTGCTGTTGCTCAGTCATCTGACATTTCCTTGTAAAGGGGGGAGAGGTTGACCTCTCCCCCCCGCATTTCACGTAAGGATACGCTTTCCGGGCCTTAGATCTGCGCGGTGATTTCGGGGAATACCACGTAGAACATGATGTAGGCCATGGTCAGAGTCAGCATCAGGTTGAAGGACTGACCGCAGACGTACAGGATAAGAGGCTTGCCGCCCTTGAAGTAGTGGGCAAGCTCGCGGAAGTTGGTTGCCAGACCGATGGCAGCGAAGGACAGGGCAAAGAACCAACCGCGCAGCAGACGGCTGCCGCCGCGGGTGACACCCTGATCCAGCATGGAGTAGCCAAGGTCGCTGCCCATGCTGCCATCAAGAATGGAGAACAGGATGGAGGCAGCCATGAAGCCCAGAACGAACTTGGGGAAACGGTGCCAGATTTCGGCAGCGCCCACGGTCTTGCCGGCTTCGCATTCAACGCGGGTGCACCAGTACACAGCCACGCCGAAGGCGGTAACGCCGATAAGCACGTTCTGAATCATCTTGATGGTAGCGGCAACGTACAGAGCTTTTTCACCCAGGAACGCACCTGCAGCAGCCACGGCGCCGGTGGCGTCGATGGTACCGCCCATCCACGCGCCGCCGAGAATTTCAGGTATGCCCACAGCCTTGATGAAGGCAGGCATGACGATCATCATGATGGCAGTGAAGACCAGCGAAAGACCGATGGACAGGGTAAGCTCTTCCTTTTTGGCGCGGCAGGCCGCAGCCGTGGCGATAGCGGCAGAGGTGCCGCACACCGACATGTCGGCGGAGATAACCATGTTCAGGGTCTTGGAAGGAATACGCAGCACCTTCTGACCGAAGATGAAGGTGGAGATAAGTACAACAGGGGTAACAACCCACGCCACGAAGATACCGGGAATACCGATGGCGACGATCTTGTTGAACATCACTTCCGCGCCCAGCAGTACCAGACCGGTCTTGATGAAGTATTCCACTTCGCAGGCGGGCTTGACCCAGCTAGGAGTGCCGAGGGTGTTGGCGATAACCATACCCAGCAGAACGCCCCATGCTTCAGCGCCGAAGCCGTACTGCTTGGAAATGGTGTGCGCGCCCAGCGTGTAGGCCAGAACCGACACCAGAAACACGATGCCGAAGCCCTTGGCAAATGCGCCTACGCTTTTGCCCATAAAATGAATGCCGATACCGAAGAACAGAATAAAGAACACGCACAGACCGATCAGAGTCGGAATGACGTTGTAGGCTTTGTAGGAAACCTTTTTCTTGGCTTTGGCTTCCTGAGCCTTGGCAGCGCGCCAGTCGGCGATTTCAGCCTGTGCGGCTTCATTCAGACCGGCGTTCTGGAACGAAGCGGCTGCGGCTGCTTCCTGTGCTACCTTTGCTTCTGCAAAGGCGGCTGCAGTGGCGGCCTTGGCCTTTTCGTAAGCAGGCTTGCCCTTTTCATTCTTGGCCTTGGCAACTTCTTCAGACATGATGAAGGCGTCAAGGGGGTTGGTCTTCCAGGTATTGGGACGAGCTGTCCAGTGCTTCACAAACTTGCCGAAGCCGGAAGAAGAAGCCTTGAGCTTTTTCTTGCCTTCCTGAGCATCGTACCATTCAAGAGTCTTGAAAGGTGCGCGGGCAGCCTCTTCCTGCTGCACCGCATTGTACTTGGCAATCTTCTGTGCGAACTCTTCTTTGGGTCCGAAGTTGAAGTATGCAAAAATACAAACAAAAATGACAAGAAAACCAAGCCAGATCGCCCAGTAATCTTCCTTGGTCCACAAATCGGACAACCGGCTTTGGCCTGTGTCCACGACAACGTTGCTGTTCTGTTCCGCCATGAGAGCCTTATCCTCCTTAAAACTGATTGATGACTCGCCTCCGAACATCCAACAGGGCTTGCCCCGCCCGTACCCGAAAGGCGTCTCCGCCACAGTATAACAAGAAGCGTGCCAGACCCGTTGCCCTTACGGACCGGCGCACAGGGCGGCTTGCCGGGCAGTCTGCCGCATGCCGGACGCATACCTCTGTTGACAGTTGCAAACCAAAGTTACCATATCGCTTGTGCTTTGTCTCACTATTACTCTTTTTTTCTTATTTCCAAAAAAAGTTCTTGCGCTCCGCAGGCAATCCGTATAAACACCTTTCCTCGACGCACTCGTTACGCGGATGCGCCGTACCGTGCCGAGGTGGTGGAATTGGTAGACACGCTAGGTTCAGGGTCTAGTGGGGGTTCCCCCGTGGGAGTTCGAGTCTCCCCCCCGGCACCACGAATGTAAAAGGAGTCTGTTAGCAGACTCCTTTTTTTTGTTACCCGCTGCATCCGGCCAGCCCGTGCGCAACAATGCACTGCCCGCCCGACAAACGCCTGTCGGTCGCCCCGCATGCGCCCCATGCGCCCCATATCCCCCATATGCCCTGAAACTTTGATTTTCTCACACAAAATCCGCACTCTTTTTCTTTTCCGGTACAGCTCCGGCAGACGCCGCACAGGCCGCACCGGATATCCGCTGTACCGGTGAACGTGAATCCGGATACTCTTATGTGCCGGACATGCCCTCCGGCGCATTCGTACATCCTTGCAGCGCTCGTATCCCGTATTTTCCAGCCGAATCTATGCCGCCCGAATCTCTGCATCCTGATGTGTCAGCGCGCGCATCATAGCACCGTCGACTCAAACCAAACAAAAAATGTAATAATCTGGACAGTTATAAAACAACTGTCATATCAGGCGGCCTGTCCCGATTCCGCAGTTTCGCTGTACACAAAACCGGTATGACTCCGGCAGTATGCACATCGCCCTTTTTTTCACATATTTTGCCCGAAAAAAAAGTTCCGCTGTTTTCACACCACACAAAGTGACAACTCAGGTTTACACAAGGGGGTCCCGCCGGCTTTTCCGCCGGGTGATATTTCCCCCGCCGCTTGCAGGGCACAGCCTGCCGGTCTGCCTTCCCGACCGTGCATCTGAAGGATAGTTTCTCCACTGCACCGCGATGCACCATGGAAAAATCTCCCGGCATAGTGATATGCCCCCCATCAGGTGTATGGTTTCAGCCTGTGGGGGGGCTTTATCACCATGTCCACCTGATGGGGGGCATATCGCTGGCGGGGGAGTTTCTGCATACAAAAAAACGCGGCCGGATAACCGGCCGCGTCTGTCATGGTAGAAGAAACTCCTCCAGCCGCCTTGCATACTGACGGGTGGTCTCCGCCTGAAACTCGGGGGCCACATGATCTTCCGAGTCCCCCAATCTGTCAGCGGAAAGCGGAAAAAGCTCCGGCACCACTGTCAGATGACGCGTCTTGTTCAGCAGCCGCCATACCTCGCGCACATATCCGGCAGAATGCGCAATGACTTCCTCATGCATGGGGCCGAACACAAAAATACAGCGTACCCCCCGTGCAGCGCAATATGCGGCAAATTCATCAAGAGCCTGTACCACACGCTCACGCGGAGTCCCTGTTATCCAGTTTTTCACACCAAGTGTGCGCCCGCCATTGTTGAATCTGCTGTCAGCCTGTTCCGTATACAGCGTCCCGGCACTCAGCTCCGGCGTCATATCCGTCATACCGTGCCGGAGATGCCCAAGATCGGTGACGAACTGCAGATAGCCCGCCAGCACATCAATCGCCGTCACACCGTCACTCACGGCAATGCTCCGCCATGTCTGCGGACACCATGGGTCGACCGTGGCATACGGCCAGGTACCGGACCGGCGCTGAAAAATGTCGAGCGTCTGGAAAAAAACCACATTACGTATTTCCGGATGGTGCTGCATGGCGCGCAGGGCCATATTGACCGAACCCTGCACCCCGAAGCTGCCTGTAAGCGCCAGAGACAGTGCAGGGCGGCCCGTGACTGCGGAAAAAAGCGGAGCACTGACGGCGTTGCCCAATGAACTGTCACCCACCAGAAGAGTATGCACAGGGTCCGGCAGGGCAATGCGTTCCAGCTGGTACCTGACCAGCGCGTCCTGCTGCACCATCCGAAAACCGGAGGCATAGTTGGCAAACAGAAGCAGCTTGAACAGTGCAAACAGCCCCACAGTCCAGAACAGGGCATAGAAGGAGTGTCGCTTGTAACGGTCAACGCGCATAATCAAAACCTGAAGTAGATGAACTCGGAGACATGGGCGGCATCTGCCATGAAATACAACGAGCAGAAAAGACAGATGACAATCCATGCTGTCCAGAACATGCCGGGGCTTACCAGCCCGCGCAGCGTGCGGGAGTTGGGAAAGACAAACGCCGCAAGGCACGCCGGCAGCAGGAACTGCAGCTGCCCGTAAGGTCCCACTCCTGTGGCTGCCTCGAACATATCCTTGAACGTTCTGGTCATGCCGAACCCGTGCAGTCCGGCCATGCCCTCGTATACTTTCAGAGCATCGGCAAAGCTTTCTGCCCGGAAAAGCACCCACGCCAGATTGACAAACAAAAACGTACAGGCCCATCCCGCCAGCGCCGGCATACGGCGACCGCCTGCAGACCACACTCTGTGCACCGCCATGGCCGCGCCGTGCGCCGCGCCCCACGCCACAAACGTCCATCCGGCGCCGTGCCACAAACCGCCCAGCAGAAAGGTAAACACCAGATTGACCAGTGTCCGCGATTCTGACCGGCGGCTGCCGCCCAGCGGTATATACAGGTAATCACGAAGCCAGCGTGACAGGGTGATGTGCCAGCGACGCCAGAAATCCTGTATGTTCACAGCGCGATACGGGGAAATAAAGTTATCCGGCAGCCGGATATTCAGCATCTGCGAGGCACCCAGAGCCATATCGGTATAACCGGAAAAATCAAAATACAGCTGCATGGTGTAGGCAAGGCTTGTGCCCCAGGCCACTCCCATGCTCAAGGTATCGGCTGAATCAAACCCGTATCCGGCAAACACGGCCAGATTATCTGCCAGCACCACTTTTTTAAACAGTCCCAGAGAAAACAGGAACAACCCTGTATAAATATTCTGCCACTGCACCACGCGCGACCGCAACGAAGCAAACTGCGGCATCATCTCGGCGTGATGCACAATGGGCCCCGCGATAAGCTGAGGAAAAAAACATACAAACAGTGCGTAGTCCACAAAGCCGTGCGTACCCGCCCTGCCTCTGTGGCAGTCGACCAGATAGGCCACCTGCTGAAAGGTGAAAAAACTTATGGCCAGAGGCAGCACAATGTGCTGCAGCGGAACTGCCGCACCGGTGAGCGCATTGTACGAGCCGATCACAAAATCTGTATATTTGTAATACCCCAGCAGCCCGATGTTGGCCGCCACACCGCCAGCCAGCAACATGCGCCGCAATGTTCCCGAAGCGGACACCATAACCGCCGCGAGCAGATAGTTACCGGTAAGCGAACACACGATAAGCAGCAGATAAGCCGGATTCCACCAGCCGTAATACACCAGAGAAGCACCCAGCAGCCACAGTGCGGCTGCCCGCGGCAGGCGGTGTTTGCACAGCAGAAAAAAACCGCAGACTACCAGCGCAGAAAGACGAACATAAACTGAAAGGTACTGAAAATCATAACTGCTACTTTTGAGACACGAAAAAAGGTAAGACTGCTGCCGCATGGCAGAGGCAGCAGGTCTAGTAACGGTTTAGTGTCACGCCGTAAAGCCGCCGCCTGTCCTCAGACATGGCAAAAAAAAGCCGCGGGGGGTGGCAAACGCAATACACATCATTATACTATGTGCAGGTGTGTATGCCTTGGGGACTGTTCTGACCCGCAACCCGAAAGGAGACTCATATGGAAACCAGCGCCAGAAATACATTCAGCGGAACCGTTACCGCCGTCACCTCCAGCGCCGTCCAGAGCGAAGTGGTCATCACCACGGCATCCGGCAACCAGATTGTGACAACCATCACCAACAACAGCCGCGACCGGCTTGGAATAGCCGTGGGTAAAAAAGCCACGGCCCTGGTCAAAGCACCTTTTGTCATGCTGGAAAAAGCTGCTGAGCCTTCCCCCACCAGCGCGCGCAATGCCTTTGCAGGCACGGTCACCGGCACCATTGCTGACGAAGTGGTGACAGAAGTGAACGGAACGCTGCAGGACGGTACTCCCGTGTGCGCAGTAATAACCACCGCCAGCGCCAAAAAGCTGGGAGTGGAAAAAGGAGCTAAATTCATCTTCTTTTTCAAAGCTCCCTCGCCGATCCTTGTGATGGATTAAGCCTGAATAAAACAAAAGCCCCGCATCGGAACCGACGCGGGGCTTTTTTGATAGACCATAACAGTATACTGTATTCTGGCTGAACCATGTGATCTGACAGGAGGGTATGCCCCCGCGCCTGAACGGCACCTTCCCCCGGACAGAGACTGAAACAACTTGGCAGTTCTTCGGGCTTTTGGGGCGGTAACTAACATATGGAGATCTCATGCACGCTTCAACACTGGTCCTGATCATACTGTGCGCCGGACTGGCCAGCCAGTGGCTGGCATGGCGGCTTCGCCTGCCTGCGGTTGTCGTCCTGATCACCACGGGCATTATGCTTGGTCCTGCAAGCGGCATCATCGATCCGGGTCTGTCGCAGGCGGAACTGACGGAACTCATCGGTCTGGGGGTCGCCATTATTCTATTTGAAGGCGGCATGGACCTGAAACTGGGCGAAATCCGGCGCGTCGGTCATGGCGTGGGGCGGCTGACAATTTTAGGGCCTCCGCTGGCCTGGATTTTCGGTGCACTGGCTGCCCGCTTTGTTGCCGGACTCAGCTGGCCGGTATCATGGGTGCTGGGCGCCATTCTGGTTGTTACCGGCCCCACTGTAATCCTGCCCTTGCTGCGGCAGGCCCATCTCAACAAAAGGTCTGCGGCACTGCTGAAATGGGAAGGCATTGCCAACGATCCCGTGGGCGTTTTACTGGCAGTACTTACTTTTCAGTACTTTACGCTTACTGATGGCGGATGGACACAGGTGCTTGCGGGACTGGCTTCGGCTGCGGCCATGGCAGGACTGCTTGGCGGGCTGGGAGGCTGGCTCATCGGCTGGCTTTACCGCCGGGGAGTCGTCCCGACACGCCTTAAGGCGCCTCTGCTGATGGTACTGGTGCTGGCCGCATACTGGGCAAGCAATCTCATCCAGCATGAAGCGGGTCTCCTTACTGTGACTGTGATGGGAGTGGTCATCGGCAATATGCAGCTTGTGGAACGTGAGCCACTGCGACATTTCAAAGAAAACCTCACCATTGTACTGCTGTCCGCTCTGTTTATCGTCATTCCTTCACAGCTTCATCTGGAACAGGTGAACCTGCTTAACTGGCCTGTGGCCGCCTTTGTACTGGTCACCCTGCTTGTTGTGCGCCCGCTGTCAATCGTGCTGGCTACCGTTGGTGCCCCCATGCGCGGCGAGGACAAGCTGTTGCTGGCATGGATTGCTCCCCGCGGAATCGTTGCCGCAGCCACTGCAGGAATTTTCGGACCGGCGCTGGTAGCCGCCGGATATCAGGATGCCGAAGCACTTCTGCCCATTGTCTTTCTGATCATTTTTACCACCGTGCTGGCACATGGGTTCACGCTGGGACCACTGGCGCGAAAACTGGGGCTGGCAGCGGAAGAAGAAAACGGCCTGCTCATTGTAGGAGCCTCTCCCTGGTCACGGACTCTGGCTCAGGCTCTGAAAAAGCTTGATGCGGATGTGGTAGTGGCCGACGGCTCCTACCAGCGGCTCAGACCTTTCCGGATGGACGGCATAAAGGTGTATTACGGTGAAATTCTTTCTGAACATGCCGAGCATGAACTCGATGACGAACACCTGAGCTATCTGCTCTGCGCAACCGACAACCATTACTACAACGCGCTGGTCTGCAAGGCACAGGGGCACGAATTCGGCCATCACCGCACCTTTCAGCTGGCCCCCTGCCAGGAAGCCGGACATGAACAAAAACGGCTTCTTTTGCAGCAACGCGGCTACTTTGCCTTTGAACCGCCAACAGATTTTTGCACATTGCACCAGCTGTTAAGCGACGGCTGGACAGTACAGTCCACCCGCCTGAGCGACACTTTCAATATCGGCAGGCTGAAAGACAGACTCGGCGCTCCCGGTGCCGACTGGATATTGATCGGCGGAGTATCCCCGCAGGGAAAACTGCAGATTTATTCCAATGAACAGGCATTCAAGCCTGCCAAGGGCTGGACGCTGCTTTACTTTGCACCCGAGAAAAAAGAGGCAGCACAAGCCAGAAGTGACACAGAACAGTGATGCGCAGGATAGTGCTGCAGCCGGATGACAACGTATTCCCCGTATCCGCGAGAGATGTCGCCGGTATTCAGCTTGCCGGTGTCCGGTTTGCCGCTTCTTCTGTTACACGAAAAGCCCCGCATGCAGACAGATGCGGGGCCTTTTGCGTTGTGCCTCTCCATCGCCGCTGCCGTCAAGACAAAGACCATTATTCATGCACAACGGCAGGAGGGACGGGAGCATTGTTCACCTCGCACTCCGTCAAGATGCACACAGTTCCGTCCTGTATTTTTGCTAAGATAAAGCTGCTCGTCAGCCCGTTGCGCCACAGACTCGGAAGACTCTCCCTGTGAGCAAATTGCAGCCCCGAAGGAAGCGGTCACCGCTATTTTATGCTGTTCATGCATAATCCACGATTCCTGAACTAGCATCCGCAACCGCTCCATAAGCTGCATAACTCCGTCTTTTGTGGCACCGGGCACGCAGATTATAAATTCCTCGCCACCCCACCTGCAAACCGCATCAAGGGGCCGCAAAGAGGATTCAATGGTTTTCGCAACCATTTTCAAAACATTGTCACCAACAATGTGCCCCCATGTATCATTAACATCTTTAAACAAATCAATATCAACAAAGATAACGGCATACGGCGAACCGACATCATTCATACTGACCTGCATGCGCTCAAGAATTATCTCTGCGTAACGACGGTTTCCAACCTCTGTCAGGGGATCGGTCAGGACTTCCCGCCTGAGCTCTTCCATCTCTTTTTTAAAATTAATATTTTTGCTGTCATCAGTAAAAACTTCCATCGCGCCTATGGAGTTTCCCTGTGCATCAGCCATAGGAAAAGTACGCACGAGCACCGGCACCCTGTATCCCTGTTTATGATGCATATACACCCGGGCCTCGCGAATCTTGCTATCTCTGAGAGTGGCTGCCAGAGGGCATCCGGTAAGACACAGAGGAGTCCCGCAGTCATCCACGTGTCGCAGCACATTATCACCGCAGCTCTTTCCCACTACTTCGCTGGCAGCATAGCCACTCAATCGCTCTGCAGATTTATTCCAGTATGTAATCTTACCTGAGGAAGTGACAAAATAAATACCGTCGGTAAGTGTATCTAATAATTCCCTGTAAAAACGTTCCATAACGCCCCTGTCAGCGGCAATGTAAAAATGACCCACCTCGGCAACTGAAAATTGACCCGCCTTGGAAGAACTGATGCCCTCCGTCAGGAGGCGCGATGCTTACCAAGGAAGGAGTCATGGAAATTCGAATTTTG
>Ga0334900_1001844_pt1 | contig 20906 bp, 13 predicted proteins | sample GraSluR3_MG_2_FD_207231 | JGI IMG/M metagenome (GOLD analysis project Ga0334900, IMG submission 207231) | Sludge microbial communities from methane-producing bioreactor in Wageningen University, Netherlands - Granular Sludge_31_08-R3 | ecosystem: Engineered > Bioreactor > Anaerobic >...
GTATGCCCATCACGGAAATCCTGGTACCATGCGCCAAAAGCATTGAACTCGGAGGAACTCCAGTAAAGAATTCCCTCTAGACGTCCTAGATTGTTCAAGTAAAGATTCTGATACATCGTTTCCAGTTCCGGTATACTCGGCAAAAAGTAATCATCATACGTCACACCATCTTTGGTCACCTCAACGTCAGCGCAATTCTTAGCTGCATAATTTGCTGTATTACCGTCTATATGAAGATCAATATGTGCAGTGCTTCCCATCGCTGCCACTAATGCCGCAGTATTCGTCTCGCCGGTTCCCATGTCTTTCTCTGTCCCCACCTCTCCCCACGTCTCGAACGGTTCGGTCTGATAGTAATACCCAAAAATTGCCACACCTACGTCTTTAGGAGCAGCTTCCAAATAGCGCCAACCATCACTATAACTTCCCTTGTCATAGAACACATATCCTCCGGCTGGGCCGATGTCACCAATCACATAGCCAGAACTACCGAGAAGTAGCGTATCCGTTTCAATCGAAGGAGTGTCTATTTCATCAGAACATGAAATGACCAATAATATGCATGATGCAACCACCAGGATATTCATGGTCCTATACCACGAGAACTTCCGTTCCATCGCAGACTCCTCTCGCCTATATGGGTATAGCATGATGTGTGCATTAGATTGTCCATATGATAAAACCTGGTTGAAAGGTTAGCAATAAAAACATTCAAGAAAAGGAAGATAGGCCTAGGTATACCTATTTTTTAAGTATATCGAACTGTACCAAAGTTCAATCCAGAATTCAATTACTGGCTTTCCCGGCTAGATAAGCAGGAGATTGCCATACAGACTAACGACTATGGATAGATTTTTGTTACCTGTGACTAATTTTTCTTATTGATGTTAATTTTGGTATACTCCGATCATACCGACGGTCCTAAATCTATGTTAGAATAAATGAGCTAGGAGAGGTCACAAATGTCTGATGAGATCCACACATGTCTATTTTGCAACATAGAACCAAACTTATTTGTCCTAGAGAACGAACTCGCATTTGCTATGTCCGACGGCTTCCCTGTTACCAATCTTCACTCGTTGATCATACCCAAGAGACACGTTTCTAGCTATTTCGATCTGACTTCAGAAGAGCTGCTTGCATGCAATGAACTAATCAAAGAGCTTAAGATGAAGATTAGCGAAAGTGACCCCACGGTAACAGCATTCAATGTCGGCATCAATATCGGCAAGGATGCGGGGCAAACCATCTTCCACTGTCATATTCATCTCATACCCCGCCGAAAAGGCGATGTCCCCAATCCAAAAGGAGGGGTCAGACATATAATCCCTGGTAAGGGGTTCTACTAAGATCATGGCAACAGATTTCGATTCAAGAGAGTTAGGTATCTCTGACTATTGGCGTGCAGTGATCCTCTTTGGAAGAAATGTAGCGAGCTATAAGTTCGCCTTGGCAAAATCGTTGTTAGAAATGCAACCTCAGTCTGGGCAACTTATAAAGATGTCTGACATAGCTCCTGTATTCTCCCGCCATATAACTGAACATCTCAAGATAGCTGACAAACAAGGTACTTCTCGCTCAAGTAACTTCCTCGATGCTTGTAGAAAATTCAACTCCGATGAGATCAATGAAAGTGATCTTCTTGAAGCAACGGTCCGTTACGGGTTTGTCAATGTTATAGATGCCTTCCATGTGGTTGGACAGAAGGATATCCCCTTTCGCTTCTATATCGATGAGAGAAAGGAACATGACGGTATACGTGTTACGGATGAGTTTTCAAAGCTTGTGGCTTCTGACCAAATTTCTGCCCTTCCCCACGAGACGGAATCGCGGTGGCGTTTGGTAGAGACTGCTTGGGAGCTAGGTGTTTCCAGATCTCTACTTTCAATTCAGCATGATTCTGAAGATGATATGTTCATCGCCCAGATGACGAACAACCGAAGGAAGTCTGTGACAGGTAGCCGAGAAGCCCTCAATGGATACCAGAGAGGCAGATGTTTCTACTGTGGTTCGACTATTGGAGCAGGAACAGCCGGTATTAAAGGAGTAGAGGTTGATCACTTCTTCCCCCACGTATTGAAGCAATACGGGTTAGGAGGAATCATTGATGGTATTTGGAATCTAGTATTGGCTTGCCCAGAATGCAACAGGGGTCCTCAGGGAAAGTTTGCTCAGGTACCTTCACCAGGTCTGTTGAGAAGACTTCATATTCGTAATGAATATCTTATAAACAGCAACCATCCCCTGAGAGAAACCCTAATGCTCCAGACGGGAAACACAGAGCAACTCAGAGCGAAATTCCTCAACAAGATGCACGATCAAGCTCGCACAGCACTCATCCATATCTGGGAACCACAGATTCTCAAAGATTGACGAGGGAAACACATGAGTAATTGGTCTCAGTGATGTAATGATGAAAGAGGGTACTTATCAAAGCTTTTGTCAGTCCTACTTTATTTGATATCAACTCCATAATGTTTTTCAAGCCCTTGGAGGATTTGTAATATCTTACCACTTTCAAATGCCTCAACTAAGGTACCGTCATAAAACCGATCAGCTCGGACTATTATAGTAAGCAGTTTGACAAGCATGAGGGGTTGAAAGTTTTGGTAAACTGTCTCTTTATTTTGAACCAAATCTATACCTTCTTCCCATTGCATCCATGGGAAATCTACAATGAGTCCCATCTCATACACCATCTTGAGAAACCTATCCACTAAATCAGAATTGAGATAATAGCTTGACCTCCCGATATCTTTCAATTCTACAAAAGTGGAGGCAGAACAGATCTCAGTAATCAAGGTAAAAAGCCGTTTCCAAGATTTTCTAGGTATAGAGTGTAGATGCTTAGGAAGCTCTTCCAACGTAACAAATTTGTCCATGATCTTTCCTTTACCAAGGTTGAATATCTAATTTAGGGCTATCGTCACTGCAATTGTACTTCCTTAATTTGATCATCTTGCAAATTGTCCCAGAAATCACTATCCAAACGTTTGATTTCTATCACCTTGTCTGTCTGCATACCAAGGTCGTATTCAAAAATATAGTTGGCCAACTCTTTCCCATTGATGAGGATGATACGGATATTAGCATTCAGCGTCCTCACAAAATCGTATGCATTTTTAGTAAAATCTGAAGTGGTGATAAACACCCCCTTATTGGATTGGGCTTGCATCAACGCTCCGGCAAACTTCTGCAGCTCATCTCGTCCTATAAAATTCCCAGTAGCATACTTCTTAGCTTGAATACAAACCCTACCAAATCCGAGAACGTCCTCTCTGATCACGCCATCGATACCCTTGTCATTGGTGTACTGGGTGACAGTGCCAGAATCTTTGATCTCACCACCATAGCCCATTTTCTGAAGAAGCATCACTACGATATTCTCGAACTCCTTCGGAGATTTGGACAGTATCGTTTCGATGATTTCTTGAAAGATAGTCTCCTTTATCCCCTGGTACGAGGCATATAGGGATTCCTCGGGGGTCATGTCTTCAACTGAAACAGGCAATTCATCAGATCCATAATGAGGTTGTTTCTGGTTAGTACCAAGCCGTTCCTTATATTTTGCGGACACATAAGATCTAAATTTACCTTCATTGCTAGCTAAAAGACGGCCTTGCTCGTTGATCTGATAGAGTCCACGTTTTGGTTTAGTGACGACCCCGGCCATGTTCAAATACGACAAAGCCCAAGTGATCCGATCAAGAAAGATAAATCCGTTGCCCGAGTCATATTCCTTTTCTAGATCTTCCTCCGATAGCTTGAATACTTGAGCCAGAGGTTCGATGAATTCCTTAGCCTTCCTAGCTTTGCCATCTAACATGAGCTGCAATGCTCTAAACTGAATCTCATCATATTTTGGAATAGCCACCAGAGGGTCTCCTTTTCTTCACAAGCTTAATCCTGTGTCTTCATATACGTCACTTGGAATTTCTTGCACTGTCGGTACTCCTGGAGCCTATTGGCTAAGCTGAGAGCATCGTTCATCTCATACTTCTGGAAGATATCAAGGCCTCGATCGAGATCGATCTTCCAACCGGTGTCGGTCACAATGTGGCGGGCATGGATCGTCTGGGACTGATCGAACTCCCAGGTGAATACCACTCCAGCTAAATGTACCATCTCGATAATCCTGTCTAGGTTCTCCTGCTGTTTCTGGCTCTCAAAGTCATCTGCACGTGTGATGAGATGTACTTTCACCTCGTCCTCTGGTGCCTTGAACTTCACTACCGTCTCCAGAAACTCCATCATGTTGCGAATCTGGTAGAACGAGCGGATATAGGGATCGGTGATCGTGATCTCGGTAGCACCTACTAGGTAGGGACCAAAGAGCATATCATAAGAGATTCCCTTCTGGTCCTCCTCGTACATCAGCTGCTGTTCCTTCAGTTTCGGTACTGTGGTAACAACCTGCTCAACATCCGGTTCCTTTTGATCATCAACAGATTCTGTAGGCGAGCCAGTCTGTTCCACCAATTCTTTGGGAACTCCACCGTCGCGATGGTAGTGCTTGGGATATTCTCGCTCCTCCAAGGTGGTGACCAACACATCCTTCCCGGAGGAATTGTCCTTGTAACCGAAGTGCACGGGAGTGAAGGTCTTGTCGATGCGGATCATCTGGTCCTTAACCCGCTTACGCCCTTCGAGTGAGAAACGCAGGATCTCCTCCATCTCCTCCTTCGTGGCTTCACCAGTGGGATGTAGGATCTTCATGAGACCGGAGAAGGTCTTTCGAATCCCATCCCTGTCACGGGTGCTCAGATCCGATGCAAGGGTGAAATGCTTGGCTATACGGTCGGAGAAGTCATGGTCCCTGAACGATCGCAGGACCTCGGCAAGGTAGTCCACCACAAACCCGTAACCCGATGAGAACATCTCACCTCGGATGATGTCCACTTCCCATCCCGGGATGTAGTAGTACAACCGATCGAGGAACGCCGAGTCGCGATACTTCTCTGGCAGCTCATCGAACAGGTCCGTGTGTTTGAGCATATAGGGTACGGTATGTTGGGTATTGCCCACGTAGGCCAACGAAGCCTCAGCCCCAAGCGTCTCTATACCCCGGCTGAAGGTCTTGTTGGCCATGTAGCCCTTCAAGATATCCACAAGAGCCTTGTCTGCCTTTTTTCCTTTTCCTGCGAACTCGTCGAATGCCACGGTGTCCCAATAGCCGACTAGACCGATCCTTCCCGTGGAGTTGTTGACGAACAGCTTGGCTACCGTTACCTCTCCACCGGAGAGCAGCATGCCGTGCGGGGAGAACTCCGAGTAGATGTGGCTCTTGCCCGTGCCCTTGGGACCGAGCTCGATGAGGTTGTAGTTACGTTCGCTGAACGGTACCAGACGCAACAGCTGAAATAGCTTTCCCCGCTTGCTGAAGTGTTCGGGGTTGAACCCGATGCTCTGGATGAGTAGGTCGATCCACTCGTCGGTAGAGAACTGCTGCCTCTGTTCGAGATACAGATCCATATCGAAGCTGGAGAGCTGGATCGGTTTGAGCGACTCCAATATCCAAGGGGAAATCTTCTTGTCCTCCGACGGCTCGTACTCCAGCTCGGCGATACACCACACACCGTTGACCAGGAGCTTTGGATGGGCCTTTATGGTATCGGAGTCCACAAGGACCTCCTTGAGCCCGAGATTGGCGAACTGGGCTTCATACACATCTTTCTTGTCGTTGAGAGTCACGGCTATCTTGTCGATCACCTTGTGGTGTCCCTTCTCCTTGATGGTGGCACGGGTAAGGTTGGCCTCATTACGATGCACGTAGTGGCGGGCTAGGATCTCTTTGACCGTATCGATACCACTACGGATTGTTTCTTCATCATCGGAGGCACAGTACTGACCGAGTAGGTACTCCAAGACGAAGGTTGGCACAATGGCATTCCCCTTGACCTCCTTGACCAGGTCCTTGCGGACCACGAGTCCCCCAAAATGTGCGTTTATCTTCAGATCAAGATCGTTCATGTGCTATCCTCCGTCGGATTAAAAGTCGGTTCCCATTTTCCGATCCAGCATGTATGGGTACGATATATAGGGTTTCCACTTGGAAGTGTTCTCTATGGGAACCTCCAGTCGCAATTCCACCTTCTGGCTTCTCATAGCCTCGGAAGTATTGGCGAACAGGAACCTCACCCGGTTCTCCCTATCCCTCGCATGCTCCGATGTAAAGTCGAAGAGCAGTTCTTTTCGTTCACTGATCAACACATCGTCTGCAGTATAGATACCCGCGCGAATTCGCAATGGCTTCACTTTCGCGGAAATCGGTTGGTTCTGGTAGAAGGTCACGCCAAGTTGCCCGCTGGTGATGCGATTGCTCGTTCCGGTAAGTACACTCACCGATACAAAGGAGACATCTCCCTGGCGTTTCTTGTTCACCTTCACCACAGGAATAACCACCTCTTGAAGTGTCGCTCCTCCATGGACGTACCGGCTGCCTGAACCCTTCACACGAAGTCGGTTTATACCCCGGGGTATTTGGATCTCATAGTCTCCTGCAAGATGCAGCTGTGCTGCTGAGAAGGCCATCATGGAGGAGTTATCCTTCAGTTTGGTTCCCACGAGGAACCTGCGGTCTGTGAGGAATGCTCCATCGTTCAAAACCGGAAGCACCACGAAGTCGCTGTCATCCAACACATTGTTCTGATAGAGGAACCCGTGGTCGGCGGTGATGATGATGTTGTTGGCATTGGCAGAGCTGAGCTTACGTACCAGTTTCTGCAGATCGTCCAAAGCCTCTTCACAAGCGGTGAAGACCTTCTCCTCAGAGTCCCTATCGTCACCAACCTTGTCGATGACGTTGTGGTAGACATAAAGGACTTGGTTATCCCGTACCAGAGGCTTGCAATCCTCGACCTTCATGTTGAGGATCGACTCGGCATCCACAGCAGAAGCTTTTCCATCAAGGGCCTTCTTCAGGATACCGTCCCGGTTGGCTTTACCCATCGAAGAGGCCCCATCGATGCTCACGATCCCCTTGTCTCCGATCACCAGTTCTTTGTTGGGCAATAGCGAAGCCATTCCCAATTGGGTATAAGAAGGAAGCATGGAAAGCATGGGTTCGATCTCGGCAGTGAACCTATCCTCTCCGTTGATCAGGGATGTCAGTTCATCGGCCACTTCATAGCGTAGGGCATCGGAGATGATCACGCACACCTTGTTGTCACGATTGACATGACGAGTGAAGAAGTTGCGCTGCAAAGGTACAGGAGACGCGTCCCACCGTTTCTCGCGTTCTATGGCATCGTGCCAGCTGCTACTGAGAGGCAACAGGAAGGTGTTGTTGTAATGGTTCTCCACATCCTTGGTCAGGTCAGCAAATAGCGAAGAGGCATCGGCCTTGCCGACATGCAGCAGGTATTTGCGATACAGTCGATCCACTTCGCTCAGCGTGGTGCTGTACAGACGTACTCCCTCTCCCAGGCCCTGTATGGAGAGGACCAAGGTAGGGATCAAGGTGAGGAATCTAGAGGCATGTATCAGGGCATCGTAGTGATGTCGGTATGTGTCGTGCCAATGCAGCGTCCTACGCTTGCGTATCCAGGAGTTGATTTGCTCGTCGTTGACTGTCCGATCTTTCACCTGGACAAGGATCCCCTTGATGATATGACGATCGATGACCTCGAACAGGTCGCAATCGATCAGCTGTCGGAAGTCGATTGAGGTGAGTTTGTCGGCGATACCCAGTTGCTCTGCACATCGTCCCGAATATCTCCCATAGCCCGAGCTGAAGGTCTTGCTGTCCTTCCACTGCTTGAGGAACACTCCGGCTGCACGTGATAGTGCCGCATGGTCTCCCGTCTCATGAGCGAAGGCTGAGGCGAACAGTTCGAAGGCAAAGTCGGTGATGCCCACCTCGGTACTGGTATAGCCGTATCGACGCTTCACCTCGCTCCAGAGGAAGGCTGAGAGTCCACAGCGTTCCACAGTGTGCATCCTGTCATCCTCATCCATCGAGGCCTCTTCAAGCAATGCCATGAGGGCGTAGTCGAACTTCTCCGATTCTGTTCCACAACATACGGCGAGCAACTTCAGCTGGAAGTCTTGGAGTGTCTCTTGATGGGAGAGCTGCTTTTTGAGCTGGTTCACCCGGTTCTTGTTCTCGAAAAACACCATGTGCTGCTCGATGAGGTTCAGGAACTTGGGATCAAGATTGAGCTCACTGAGGATGATGGCACTCTGATCGGTGTGGAATTCTCCCTGGTATAAAAATACATCAAGCAACCAGTTGTGCTCGTCATCAGGTCGTGGTCCCTCGTGGTAGAGTAGGAACTTGGTTTGGGGTTCTTCTCGGAGCATGCGGTATTTTAGGGAGAACTCGTTGTTATCGATCTCCACCTTGGTCACCCCATCGAGCTCCAATGCTTCGAAATCATCGCGGAGGTTGCGCTTGTCATCGTACCAGAACACGATGCGATAACGCTCGAAGAGTTTTTGCAGACTGGCTACGCTACGTTCATCCATGATCGGCTACTCCTTCGCTTCCAGGCCGGGGATCTTCTTCACTGCCGGGTAGAACTTGGGATAGTTCACCTTCACCCCGTCATCCAGGTCGATCTCGATCTTCTGGGTTGCCAAGGGATACAGCACATCCCGCTCATAGGTCTCCAGTACATCCTGTACCTTCTTGAGCTTGTCCTGTTCCTTCATCGCCTTGGTTCGATCACTCTTGCTCGCATTCGGATTCGCCTCGATGCGCCTCAGGCTCTCCACATGGGAAGTGAGCTTGAAGCGATACTCACGCAGGTACTCGGTGAGCACGATGCTCGCCGTATCGCTTCGATAGCGATGCATGTAGATGAGCACGTTGAAGGACCCGTCGGGAGAGCTGAACATCCAGTAGATCGGACGCTTCTTATAGCGCTTCACATGATCGTTGTAGAAGTCCTTGAGAAAATACTGCCTCAGGTCCTTACCGATGACACCCTCGATGAACCGCAGGTTCTCCTCATAGTGCTCCTCTCCGAAGGTCACCCTGAGGAACTTACGGAACCGGGATACGATATCGTCAGTGAACCACTCTCCGTCAAGGATCGGAATGGCGTTGTCCCTGTCGGCGGGGAAGGAAGAATCGGGAACCAATCTACAATAATCTTCATAGGTCTCGCCCTGATTGGCAAGGATCAAGCCCGGTTTGTCGATCGAGTACCGACCGAACATGCACCCTACCGCATAGGAGATGAACTCCTTCATGGTATCGGCTAGGAGCAGTGCTTCAAGCTCGGCTTCGCTTTTATTATCACCATACCGGTAATAGGGATTGCAGGTGAGCGTGATTTCCTTCAGAGGCACATCGGGAGTCAGCTCATCCTCAAGGCCATAGGCTTCAATGAAGATCCGATTGTTCTCCTCCTCTAGTCGTTGCATCTCAAGAGTCATATCGTTCCAGTGGGCACGGAGGGTGTGGTAGGTATCAGCGAACGTATCTTGGCGATATTCGGAATCAAGTAGAGGGAGTGTGGTGAAGTCCCAGGAGGTTTCGTAGGAGTCCCAGTTAACCTTAGAGATATATACCAACCTCCCCAATAAGTCATTATGGCCATTACTATCAGATGAAAAATATACCGCTAGGGGTAAGGATTTAATTGTCCCAACTTCAAAATTTAGTGTAGGAGATAGAAATGTTAAAAACCTTCTTATCACTACAGAATTGAGATAGCCTAGCAACCTCAGTTTGTCAGTGTATGTCCCTCCAAATATTGAACAACCGGCAACATCGAAAATGAAACCATCGTAGTATCTAAATGATGCACTTCCGGAGCCTATCTTAGCCCACCCGATATTTTCTTGAAAATACAAATCTTCCGAGGGACAATGGTTACCTTGATTATTTAAAATTCTGTAATTCTGTTCGTCAAAGGCAATGACATCTTCTCGATTGCCATACCATTTCTTGAAGGCTCCTCCCTTGTTATATGGAAACCACTTTTTCCCACTTGTATTGACGTCGTCTCTTAAATAAATATTCAACCCTAGTTTAATCCAAGAAACTTCAAACCAATCACGGACGAATCTGCTATTTTCTCCAGTTGCCATTCCTTGACGGGGATCGAATTTTTCCTTAAGTAGTTGCCCCTCCGAAAAAGCCCTAAAATCCGCAAGCTTCACCCAATACGCAATCGGGCTTCCCGGTATCTTTTGGAACTCATCCGCTGATACCCATTTTAGACGTTCATTATTTGTAGGAAATTCAAATGGGACTCCATGATTATCGGTTTCGTAGTACCGAACACAGCAGAATAGCCCTTGGTGACTCTCTAAATGCTTTGATTTGAATATTGTGGCGGAAGTGCCAAAATTAATACCCATACTGGTACTGCCCTTCCCGAGATAGGGCATATGCACCATAGATAGGATGGTACTCCGAGACAGTAATTCCATTCGGAGTTTTTCATAAGAGGATAAAAACATCCAAGCTTCCATCGTAACCATCGCAACATATCCACTTTGCATTGCCATCAAGAATCCGCGTTCAATGAACATGGCAAAAAGGTCAGATTTAGAAGCAGGATAATTCTTCTTCGCAAAAGTGGACAATCCACTATTCATATTCCCCCCACCCATATACGGTGGATTGGCAACCACCACATGGTAGCGGGGACTCAGGTAATCAGCTTGGCGGAGTGCTTGCAGGACCTTCTGGTGGGTTTCGCTAAGGAACAGTTGCTCGGAGATGTTTTTTGTTTCAAGGATGCTGATCAGGCCTTGCACATCGGTGACCTCTGGCTGAATGAGCGAGCCGAAGTTGTCAGCTTCCTCAAACTGCTTCAACATGGCTTGTAGTGAGGATGTGAACAGATCCCGTCCTATGTGGTCCATGTAGTTCTTCAGCTCATCCTGGTCGAAGTGAATATTCTCAAGCACACACACATTCGGCTCAACTGGGTTGTTGAAGAACCGGCGGCTCTTCTGCCTGGCCTTCATGGTAAGTGCGAAGGCAGCCAGCTCTCCAGCTCGCTTGTCGATCTCTATCCCATACAGATTGTTTTCTAGAATCAATGAGGGAATCGAGGAGGGGCTGTACCCTTGCTCTTCGTACATTGCATAGAGCAGGTCAAATGCATAGGTGAGCATATGCCCCGATCCACAGGCCGGATCACATATCTTGATCTCCTCAGGCTTGGAAATCCTCAGGAAGTCCTGCTCCTCCTGATCGCTTGCTATGTAGTACTCCATCTTGTCCGCGAGACGGGACCGGGGATGGTTCAGCATCCACAGTCTGCCAAGGGAGTTTTCCACCAGGTACCGCACAATCCAGTGCGGGGTAAAGAGCTGAGTGGCTGCAGGAATCTCGCGGGGACCGGCCTTTTTTCCCTTCTTGAAGTTCTTGAATACCTCATCCTTGCGTTCGCTGATGTAGTATTGGTAGAGCCACCCGATCACCTCAACATCCTTACAAGCCTCAGTGGTGAGTACCTTCCGACACTCGGATAGGATCGAGCTAGTCGCAAGCAGACCCGTGGGCATCAACAGCTCGGTGTAGTCGGTGATGTGCTCGAACAGGAACGGCAGGGCCTTGTGCAAGTGGTTGCAGTAGGAGACAAGCAGGAGGCGGTAGGCCTCACCCTGTGCATCTCGACTCTGCAACCTTCCAGACAATAGGTCTGTGATTTTCTGGCGCGATTGTGGGGGCACCACCTCATCATCGATGACGCCCATCTTGGCTTCACCAAGGATCTCCGGTTGAATCTGTCCCTCAGCGGGAGAGACGATACCCACCGGGTTGTAGTGGTTCACATCCATGAACCGCAGGGCACAGAAGCGGTTGAACCAGGTATAGGCAACCTCTTCGATCACTGCATCCTTGCCCTTGTCGGCGATTCTCTTCTCAAGATCACGGATTGCGTTCGGATATTCACGTCGTTCCAGACTGTCAGCGGAGAGCACGAGCTTCAGCCGGGCTCCCGTCTGAGCCAGCAGATCGGTGCGGGATTTCTGGGAGAATGTCTTCAATGCTGTATTGTCCATGCTCAATTACTCCTAGTTCAATCTACTTGTTTCATCAGTTCATACTTGGATGTTATTACCTTTCTCCAGCTGGGCAAGGAGTGCTTTCTTGAGCGATTGCACATACTCCTCGACATCATCCTCGTTATACAGTAAGGCTTTCCCAAATTGCACCTGGACCTCTCTCGCAGGTACAATTTTCTTGGCGACCGGTTTTTGTGGAACTGGAGGATCATCTAGTTTCGGGTTGTAGGGGACCGACGGTTCTTTGCTATTTCCCCATTCCTGGATACTCCCCACCAAGGTTGGATAAGTCGTATTTCTGAATGAGGAGAATTGATCATTGATCATCGCCACTTGGTCGTTTCGATCCAAGAGCCTAGTGATGGTGGAAAACTTCTCCTCGACCTCTCTCTTCCGATCTGCAAACAGATGTTCGAACTCAACCATACCCTCGAGTTTGGCTTTCATCGATTCGATCTCATTTGCGTAGGATTCTTTGATCGTCTTCAGCTTGCGCTTGAGTTTGTCATCAAGCACTTCCATGAGGTTCTTGGCATCGCTCATCTGCTGGGTACGGAAACAAGCCGGGTTATCGAGTATCTCCTTGAGCTGCTGCTTCTCATCGCCTTCCAGATAGTAGAGGTTGTGCTGCTGTTCATTGAGGAATCTCTTGGCCTGCTCATAGATTTTCCCCTGTTCACCTTTCATGAAGGTAAGGATCGGATCGATCACATCATCGGTAAGATCCAACAACTCGTCTGCGAATGCATCGAGGTTGGCATAGTACCAGTCATATGTCTTGCTCCTCAGGTTCTTCAACACAGTGATTACAGGACCCAATTGGGCAAGGAACGTAAAGGTCTCCACCCGGGCAAGAAGCTTATCCAGCTCCAGATACTTTTTCTCCACCTCGCTTGCGAACTCTCCTGCGAGTGCTTTTGCCTCATTCGATTTCGGCGGTTGGTGGAACACGTGGCTGTAAACATCCTTCAGACGCTTGACCTTGCTCGGACTGATGTCCGCAACCGGAAGGATGATTATATTGTTGTGATACGCTGTATTCCTGATGGTCTTCTCTATAGTGGATTCGTCAAGCTGCTTGTCCAAGACGACCTCAATCTTCGCCATTCCGAACAATCGCGCGACTAGGCAAAGGATTGCCGCGACAGGCCAGCCGTTGGGCTTGTGCTCGAATTTTTCGATCAGTGAGTGCAGCGTCACCTTTATGCCATTGGTCTTTTGGGAGTTGATGAAGGAGAGCATCTCCAACTCAGCAGGAGCGATGGTGTTGAATGCCTCGTCAAGAAAATCCTTGCCCGCACGCAAATGTTTGGCGATATCCTTTTCCTCGTAGTGGACCTCACCTAGCATGGCCAGATTGGGATAGACCTTCTCGATAAGCTTCTGGAATCCGTAGGAGATGCGCATTTTGGCATCGGAGACCTCGGAGCGTACATCCTCACCCATTACATACATCTCGGCATTTCCTAACAACTCATATGCCCTTCGTTTGAGCCATTCGTACCGGGCTTGGTTCTGATGGCTCTTGTCGGAGAGAATCGCACTCTCTTCGGCACTTGAAGCATTGGACGCATTCTGCTTGATATACGTGTCAGTCTGGAGGAATAGGCGGGTCTCCTTGTAGAATTGATCGTCGGAGGGCAAGGCGACCACCATTTCCTCATGCTGTAAGCTCAGGTAGCGTAAGTTTTCCTTGTTTTGACTTTCGGTAAGCAGATGGATACCCAGCTCATATTCACGACCGAGCGCATGGTTGTCCAACCGCTTGGTGAAGGGGAAATCCTGGCCGTTCACATCATAGCGGATCTTGTTGAGATTCAAAGTACTGTTGTAGAACAATGCGGCCATCTGACCGTTGATTCCAGCAGGATCGACATCGGTATTCTTGATCTCATTCTCTATATCGCGTTCCTTGTCGGTCAGATACTCATAGAGCTCCTCGTTACGTTTGATGTAGGTCTGTTGTTCAAGTATACCAAGGGATTCCTCCACACGCCTGCGCAAGGCTTGGGGATCGCTCTCGAATCGATCGATGAGCAGGACGGTGAGATTACGTGCTGTGGCTTGAAACTCCTTCACATATTTAACTAGGAACAATACCTTCAACAATCGCTTAGTGAACTCATCCTCCATAAGTTGCTCAGATTGCGTGACACCCCATCGTACGTTTGCCTTGATGACATCGCGAACCCCTTCGAACATGAGATCGAATGTGGCCAGCTCTCCCACCTCGGCTTTGGCGATACTCTTGGCAACAAACTGGAAGACCTCGAGCATAGAACGCTCACCGACCGACTGGAACTGTCCGGTGAATGCATCGTGTTTTGACAGGTTCTGAATCGCTGATTGAAACAGGGAGAATTGGTAGGGAATGAAGGGATATGAGTTGACGAAGTGCTCACGATCCTTGAAGTTCTTGTACTTCTTCGCTCCATCGGGGAGATCGAAAAGGGTCTTCAGATTGTTCTGTTGGGCAAGGTACAACGAGTCCAGAATATCTTTTCCGGTATCGTTCTTTGCAAGCAATCGCAAGCGGATCACTTCATCAACATTCGCACTGGAGAGGTTAATCTTGCATTTGAACCTCCCTTGTATTTTTGAGAAGTCATTGCCGGTTGCCTGTGTCATCTGCCCGAGAATGGAATCCATATCTTGCTGCGCGGTGACGATGATCCATGCACGTCCCTTGCAGCGAGTGGCGAGACTCTCCGCAATGGTCTGCAAGTCGGTCATAAGACGTACATTATCGGCGATGTATTGACCGACCTCGTCCACGAAAAAGTTCAACCTGAAGCCCGCCTCCTGCTTCTGGATGTAGGCGTTGACCATCTCGGCGAAGTCTTCGATCGACATATTGTAGTGAGTCCGATAATAATCGAGCACCCCCTTCGCATCAGTGTATTCGGTACCGGAGACCTTCGCATATGCTTCGGAAATATTACTTGATTCGAAGATATCTTGTTCTCGTCCACGCTCCCATTCAAGATCCGCGATCTTGCGATACTCCTCCTTGAATCGTCCGAGTAATTTACGGCTGTCCAGGTCCCGCTCGAATTGGGCGATGTATCCCTGCTTACCATAGTAGCCGCACATCTCGTCGAATACCTTTATGAAAGTCCCCAACAAGGCATCTGAATGCTTCTTGTTCACGATGTTTGCCTTCTGGGCGATATTGAACAGGATGCTCTTCGATGGTGCTTTGCAAACCTTCTCAAGATTCCCTCTGAGAACCGCATCATCTTCCAACTTGGGAAGGAACATTTCCAAGGTGCTGTACCCATCGATCTGACGGTTTTCCAGCAGGAGTGCCAGCATCTTCAACAGGTGGGATTTTCCAGAACCGAAAAAGCCGGAGATCCACACACCGTTCACAACAGGACTCTCACGGTAATAGTTTATGAATCTATCGATTGCAGTCCTTAACTCTCTGGTCACTACATACTCTTCGACCTCGGTCACGAGACTTCTCTCGTCATCGGCTTTGATCACACCATCGATGTGCCGGTTCACCGGTTTCAGGAAAATGTCTTGTAGTATCATGAAATCCTCCGCTTAGGGTTCATATCGATATATGTTGAATGCACGGTAATACTTGTCATCATACAACCTCCCAAACAGCTGTAATGAAGCTCCCTTGTGGAGCGTTTGTACATAGGTGCCTGGAAAGAACAGGATCAAAGGTTTCTGACTCAGGTGCTTACCTAAATTCTCGAGTAAAGCATGGGTTCGTACATAGGGATACACTTCACCGACCCCCTCAATGAATATCGCGTCATACTTCATATTTTCTAGCTGGCTAATGATCGCAGGGACGAGATGGTCCTCGGTATCCAACATTTGAAATAATTGGCCAAACAATTCTTGTTTCGACATATGACCATCATGGTCCATGAGTCGAGGCCAGAGGCGAGGACGGTCTTGCAAGAGTGTCACACATAGGTCATAGAGATTGATTCGTACTGCTTCCACTGAGCGTTGTTTCAGTTGCATCTCCAAACTGTCCACAGCCGAATCCATTTCGAGCTTCTCCTCTGGGGAGAAGGGGCAAATGAAGAAGGGAAGTTCGTTGCCGATACCCTGCATGGAAAGGAATCGAGGGCTGAAGATGGTCTTAAGTAGATGTGTGAACCGGTCATGTAGGGATTTGTTCTCAAGGTCGTGGGGTATCATACGCGTCTCCCGTTGGTAGCGAGGGTCGTGAACCAATACTGTTGGTTTACATCGGTGGATCGGATGAAGCCTTGTACCATTGGGCTGAGGACCACAATGTTGATCTGTCCTCCCTTGGAGATGATTCCGACTTCCCTCATCATCTTGAACAGTACGGTTCTGAGCTTCTCTCTTGTTAAATCGCTGATCCTTTCGATCTCCGGATGGGTAACGGACTTCTGCGTCCAGAACAGGTTGAAATCTTCAGTTCCCACAGCGTCCTTCAGGCTCACATATCGATCATGCACCACCTCTACCATGAAGTCGGCGATAAAACGGTGCCTACGGCAGATGGCAAGCCACAGGAGATGCTTCTGGTCCTGCTCTCCGGCAGAGATGAAGAAAGTGAGCTCATCGTTGGATAGCCGCTGCAATCGAGGGAGGACTTCACTTACCGTTCGTTTGGCAGAACTGGCTCTCCTAGCTTGGAACAAGTTCTGATCCAGCACATGTCTTCTTGCTGCCTTCCAATCCTGTAGATCGAAGTATGATTGCGTGAGTATCAAAGATTCGTGGAGACACAGGCCTCCGCTGGAAAACGACATGATGTATGGTGCATCCAATCCCATGGCTAACAATCCTTTTGTAAGAACAAGCTACTAGCAAGAAGGGATGTAACCACCGGTCCATCCCTCACCAACATCACAGTTATTGTTGTAGGTACTGTTGCTCAGCTCGAATAATAAAAATGACAGTATCCATTATACCCTTAACATTTTTCAAGTCAAATAGAACCTCTAGAAACACCTTGGTACTAACGAACCATAATAGAAAGGTTCTTTTTTGATAACTAAAATGTTACTTACCATCCATTTCGTTGCTATCACATCTCTATTGACCTATCCTTTAATCATAAAGGCTAAGGGGAGGTACGATCGTGTCAAAACATACCAATGCGGTGATAGTAGTCATAGTGGGATTGCTTCTAACACTTCTCATCGGATGCGATCCTCAAGGATCTATCAAAGCTGAGACTGGAACGCTTACCTTGGAGTTCGCGTCTGAGATAGCCAGGTCTACACTCGAACCAGATATTGAAATGGAAGTCCACTCCTATGAGATTTCTGGTATCGGTCCAGAAGGACGCACTTTCACTCCGGTCAGATCGAATGGAGAACCAGTCACCATAGACAATCTGTTCAATGGGGAGTGGAGGATTACGGTCCTCGGATTGAATGAAGACGATATCGCGATAGGAGAAGGTTCCTCCACCGTCAACATCATCCCAGAGAACAAAGTCACTACCAGCATCACCGTAGTCGAATATGCTGGCGATGGTATCATGTCACTTGAGATCAACTGGCCTGCCTATGATATCGTAGATCCACAACCGGCAGCGAAGCTTACAAATCTCACTACCAACGAGACCATAGACCTGACATTCATTTCGGACTTGGCACAGGGAAAGGCGACCAGTGTCGGGGATATACCAGCAGGATACTACACTTTGAACGTAGGCCTGTTTGACGGTTCAACCGCGGATATCAACAACAAGTTATTCGGAACCACGAAAGCCGTCCGAGTGGTTACAGACAACACGACAAGTGGGATCGTTACTGTTGAGAAGGACGACCTTACCGTCTATGGGGATCTTTCGGTTCGTGTTGGCAATGGGCTACCCTCCCCTTTTAGCGTATCGCTCACTCAGAGTGACGAGAAGATTTTTGAAGAGGATTCCATAAGCTTCACTGTTACGGCAGACACGTCGGGCGACTATTCCTACTACTGGTATGTAGACGGAGCCCTGCAGGATGAAACGGAAGATCGATTTGCATTGGCAGGTTCCTTACCGACAGGAAAACACTCGATCGATGTGGTGGCTTTCAAGAATGGAGTACTAGCTTCCGCTTCGACCTCATTCCGTATAGAGCCATATCCTGATAATTTTTTCAGGGTACGCTTACTCTCACTAGAAACAGATGAGGTCGAACATGAATTTCTCTTAGAATTTGGACTGAATTTTGATGACTATATAAATATTGCTTACCAAAATATTACGGAAGATATACTAGCTTCAGAAATTTCATCCCAAAAGATCTTGTTCACTCCTACAACTGAGTCATACATGCCTGACTTCACCGTTATCATCGGCTTCAGCGAGATGGGCCCTTTCTCTTTTGACATGACAACAATTCCCGAGGGAGTATCAACGGTTATGTTTCAAACTCAGCACTCAGAAATTGGTGAATTCGCCATATCTACTGAAAGCTTCTTTGGCATGACTTTCCAAACCACTGATATTGAGACATCCTATGATAACATTTGGTTTGATTCATCTGATTCTACTGGGGGTACTTTTAAAATCACTAAATATGGAGAAGTGGGAGACTATATTTCCGGTTCAATCTCTCTAGATGCGGTCGAAGTGTTTGCCCTAGAACTTGATGACGATTCGTATGGAGAGCCACCGCTGTTCGGACAGTTTAACGTTGTCTGTGATTTCAACGTTCTCAGAGCAGAAGACTATATTGTCCATGCTGTTACTTTTAATGGAAACCACGCCGATACGGATTTCGAATATTCGGCACACATGCCTACAGGGACAAGTGAAGAACTTCCTACTTTCAGCAGTAGCTATAGTGATAATTATTTAGAGAAAACTGGGTACTATCTGGCAGGTTGGAGCACCACCCCGGATGGGAATGGTGATGTTTACCTCATCGGGGATGAGTTTACCATGCCCGATCACGATGTGACGCTCTATGCCATTTGGAAAGAACCGATACTCTTAGCCGGGCAAGCGGGTGGTTATGTATTCTACGACAAAGGATACACCTCTGATGGGTGGCGGTATCTCGAAGTTTCTCCTGAATACATTACCATAGGATCTCAATCTGAATTTATTTTTGGTTATTACAAATCCCCTACTACTGGTGAGTTCGTAGAGGTTGGCACATCTGTAAGTATCGGGACAGGAAAAGCCAATACGAGAAAATTGGTGGATGCGTTTGGGTCCGCTGCATACATAGACACTTATTCTAGTGATACCACGGGTGATTATGCAGCCAAGCTTTGTGATGATTACTCATATGGAGGCTATGACGACTGGTTCCTCCCTTCACAGGGTGAGCTGTACATAATGGTCCAGTCATTGGGAACCGATCCAACTGAAACGATTGAAACTAGTTATTGGAGTTCAACAGAAGACGACTATTATGGCGCTGGAATTGCTGATTTTCCGAACGGTGATGTGGGAAACAATGATCGAGGGAGTTATCTCATGGTGAGACCGATACGGGCGTATTAATGAATCAAATTACTTAACTTTAGTCTATCAATTCCACCATCGGCTGCAGCTGCTCCAGGATCCGTCCTGGAGTCCTGTGGTCGTACTCCGGTCGGTAGCTGGTGTGTCCCATCAGCTCGAGCAGCAGCTTGTTCTCAATGCGACCGCTGAGGTTGGTCTCAAAGGCGTGGCGGAAGCCATACTGCGACCGTCCCAATAGTGGGACCTTCGTCCTCGCCAAGGATAACCGGAGGTGCTTGTTCGCCGTATCAAGGTACACCGGTCCCCCATTCACCGTGAACAGCATATCATCCACCGTTGGCAGCAGCTTCTCCAGTTGTTCGATGGTCTGTGTGGTGAGGATCCCGACCTTGTAGGGCTGTCCCTTGCTCGTAGTCTTGATGGAGTTCTTCACCTTCTTGTTCGGCGTGCTCACCGACTGCGTGCTATAGATTCCCCGGTGCTCCGGCATATAGCTGTTGCGAGTAAGCGCAGCAACTTCACCGGGACGGAACCCAGTGTCACGCATAACCAGGAAGTACACAGCCCAAGATCGGGTCCCCCAGATGTGCAGCAGCTCCTTCTCATCACGGGGGAACATCTGCACAAGCTCCTCCAGGGTGAACGGTAGGCGCTTCTTGTTGATCGCGTTGATGAGCTTCACCTCTTTCGCCGGGTTGTTGGGAATGATACCGGATCTCTTGGCCGTTCCCATGATCTCCCGCATCGCCATGAGGATCTTATTCTTGGAGTCGTCGGAGAGCTCCTTCCCACTAGCCTTGGATTTGAGCTCCAGCAGCCAGTCCTCGATGAGCACGTCGTCGATGAATCGTATAGGGATGTCGCCGAACTTGGGTATGAGGTAATTCTCTAGTCGCCGTTAGTGGTTGTAGTAGAATTTATCGTCGTAGACAAGGTTGCGCTTCTCGTTTCGCAGCCGGTAGCCGTGCGGGTCGTGGGAGAAGAACTTATCGGCGAACTCTCTGAACAGCAGCTCCGATTTCTCCGTGTAGCGTTCGGCGAATCGTATCGCCCCCGTCATGTCGTGTGCACCGGTGGAAATCCAGCGAAGATCGTTCTGAAACATGACCTCGATAGCCCGACCCTTACGGTTTCTTAAGCGATAATCTGTTTTCATATAAGCAGTATAAATGGTGGTCATCCAAATAGCAAGCGAGACAAGTAGGAGACAAGAGTATTTTTTTGCTTCTCTTATTTACTTACTATATATATAGTTGCACAAAAAGTCCGTTTCCCACTTTTGGCTAGAGAGTTTCGTCTTTACTTCAGCAAGTGACCACACTCGTCCAGAGGTGGTCACCGACTCTGCTGTTGCACCTTCAGATTCCCAAAGAATCCACGTTCTCCATCTCAGGTAAGAGGCAGTACCGGTTTCGCCGCTGGATCGAAGATCGTGTCATGCTCGCTACCCAGGCGATACACATGACTCCGTACCCGGTCCGCCCAGACAGAATCGGAGACCGTAGCATCGAATACT
>Ga0334900_1001860_pt1 | contig 20731 bp, 13 predicted proteins | sample GraSluR3_MG_2_FD_207231 | JGI IMG/M metagenome (GOLD analysis project Ga0334900, IMG submission 207231) | Sludge microbial communities from methane-producing bioreactor in Wageningen University, Netherlands - Granular Sludge_31_08-R3 | ecosystem: Engineered > Bioreactor > Anaerobic >...
CCGATCGGGTCGCGGAGGCATTCAGCACTTCCGGGGGAAGATGGGCCGCCTCGATCCGGTCGCCTCGACAGAGCACGACGGCCCGCTCGATGAGATTCTCCAGCTCGCGCACGTTGCCCGGAAAGTCGTACTCCACCAGCCGGCCCAACGCCTCTTCGCTGATTTGCTGGATGTTCTTTCCCTGGCGCGCGTTGCACTGGCGCAGGAAATGATCGACCAGCAGGGGCACGTCCTCGCGGCGGCGTGCCAGGGGCGGCAGCTCGATGCGGAGCACGTTGAGCCGGTAGAACAGGTCTTCCCGAAACGTGCCCCGGGCGACGGCCTCGATCAGGGGCTTGTTCGTGGCGGCGATCACGCGCACGTCGGCCTTCTCGGTCGCCGTGGCCCCCAGCGGCTCGTATTCCCGCTCTTGCAGCACGCGCAGCAGCTTGACCTGCAGGGCGGTCGAGATCTCGGCGATCTCGTCGAGAAACAGCGTGCCCCCCTGGGCCAGCGCGAACCGGCCCGGCTTGTCGCGCTTCGCGTCGGTGAAGGCCCCCTTCTTGTAGCCGAACAACTCCGATTCGAGCAGGGTGTCGGGCAGGGCGCCGCAGTTGACGGCCACGTACTTGCGCCGCGAGCGCTTGCTGAGATGGTGAATCGCCTTGGCAAACAGCTCCTTGCCCGACCCGGTGGGGCCCTCGATCAGCACGGTGCTGTCGCTGGCGGCCAGATCGGGCAGGATGTCGAGGATCCGGCGGATCTCGTGGTTCTTGCTGATGATGTCGTGGAAGGTGTACCGGGCGTCGATCTCCTTGCGAAGCAGCTCCAAGGCCGACAGGTCGCGAAAGGTCTCGACGCCGCCGACCACCTGCCCCCGCTCGTCGCGGAGCACGGCCGTGCTGATGCTCACGGGCACCTGCTCGCCGCGGCAATTGAGGATGTTGATCCGCCGGTCGATCACCTGCCTGCCGCTGTCGATCGTCTCGTGCAGGGCGCAGTGGCCCTGGCAGATGTTCGCGTGAAACACGTCGAAGCACTTCTGCCCGATCGCCTGCTCGCGCGAGACCCCGGTGATCCGCTCGGCGGCCTTGTTGAACGACGTGACGTTCTTATCGCGATCGACCGTGAAAACGCCGTCGGCGATCGAGTCGAGGATGATCGCCACGCGTTCGGGGGTCAGCTCGTTCGGCTCGTAGGGTGGCATGGTGCGGGCCGTCGTGCAATTCGAGGGACCGGGGGCGGGGGTTCGACGCGCCGCTTGCGTCATTCGGCGGTTTTTTGGAACAATCCCCGCCGAAATCCTCGATGTCGTGCGGGGGCGACCGCCGGCGCCGGCGTCCCAAAACCACGCGCGACACGGTTATCTTCGTTGAATTCTACTCCTTGTCGGGCCGCGCAAGAAAGGGGTCCGCCGGCCTTCGCGCGTTCGAGGGGTGGCGGCGCGCCGAAGGGCGACTTCTCATGCCGACCGAATAAGACCGACCCGAAGGCCGGGGCAAGCCCATTACCCGGGCGCACTGGCTGGTGTTGGCCGCGGCGTTTGCGGGGTGGATGTTCGACGGGTTCGTGCTGGGGCTGCTCCCGATCGTGGCCCGGCCCGCCCTTCGACCTGCTGGGCCGTCGTGCCGAGGGCGGCGTCGGTCGCTGGAACGGCATCCTCGGCGCCCTGCCGCGGATCGGGGCGGCCTGCGGCGGCCTGGTCTTCGGGTGGCTGGCCCCCGAGACCAAGGGCAAGCCGCTGCCCGAGTGACGGCTCCGCTCGACGCGAACGCGGCGGCGCTGGACTTCGGCCGCGGTTTGTGCCAAAGTGATGGAGAACTGCCGTAAGTGAGCCGAAAGCGACACCCGCCAAGGAGCCCCTGCCGTGAAATCGCCGAGTATCTCCCCGTTGCGAGTCTTCGTCACGATTGCCGCCTCGCTGCTTCTCCTCGGGGGGCCGAGGCCGCCCGAGGCCTGCCGGGCGGCCGACGCCCCGCGGGCCGAGTCGGCCCAGCCTGCCGCCGAGGCCGCGCCCAAAAAAGCCCCCTACACCTGGCGGAGCATGTTCGACGGCAAGACCCTCAAAGGCTGGAAGGTTCCCAGGTTCGGGGGCGACGGCGAGGTGGCCGTCAAGGACGGCACGATCGTGCTCGGCATGGGCGATCCGATGACCGGCATCACCTGGACCGGCGGTCTGCTCCAAAACAACTACGAGGTGCAACTCGAGGCCAAGCGGACCCAAGGCATCGACTTCTTCGCCACCACGACCTTTCCCATCGGCAAAGACTCGTGCAGCTTCGTGGTCGGCGGCTGGGCCGGCACCGTGGTGGGGCTCTCGTGCGTCGACTACTACGACGCCTCCGACAACATCACCTCGAAGTTCATGGCCTTCAAGGACGATCAATGGTACGCGATCCGCATTCGCGTGAGCGACAAGAAGGTTGAGTGCTGGATCGACGACGAGAAGATGGTCGACCTTTTGCGCGAAGGGCACAAGTTCGACATCCGCATGGAAGTCGACCTCTGCCGCCCCTTCGGCATCGCGACCTACTGCACCGAAGGCGTGCTGCGCAACATCCGCGTGCGGCAACTCAAGCCCGAGGAGGTCGCCAAGATCGCCGAGGAGGCCGAGAAGGAGCAGTCGCGTTATTGACCCATCGTCCTCGGCCGGCACGGCGAGCCGGCCATGACGAGGCCCGAAGGGCCTGGTCGGGCGTGGCCTGGGCGCTCGGACGGCCAAGTCAATCGACCACGTCGACCGGCACGGGTCGCGGCGGCGGAGTCGGCTTGGGCTTCGTCTCGGGCTTGGGCTTCTCTTCTTCCTTCGGCTTCGGCCGGGGCTTGGGCGGCGGAGGCGGCGGGCCCAACAGGAGATTCGCCCCGAATTCGATGACGTGCTCGCCGGTCGTGGTTTGGGGCTTCCATCCTGCCAGCAGCCCGCGCGAAGCCGCGATCTCCCGGGCCTTGAGATAGACCTCAAAACTGTCGGGCCAGACGAGGAATTGCAGGTAGAACTCGCCGGGGGCGGTCCGGCGGATCTGCTGTTGATAGCGCGAGGTGGTCCGCTCGATCTGCTCGGCGGTCTCGCCCGCCTCGGGCTTGCGTTTCAGCACGAGCTTGGGAACGCGGCCGGCGACGGTCATCCGGACGTCGAAGTTGCGGTCGCGGCCGGGGTCCTGGTTGAACTCGTCGACGAGGATCTTGGGGTCGATGCCGGCGGCCGGATCGCGTCCCAACCGCCGGCGCTGGATGATGAAGGCGGCCCGCTTCTGGGCCCAATCCTGGATCTGCTCGGCGTCGACGGCCATGACACGTCCTTCCCGGCAGAGGAAGGTCGAAGGCTTGGCGCCCTCGGGCGCCGGCCGGGGATTGGGCAGGTAGATGATCTTCGGCTGCACGGGCCCCAGGTCGATCGCCTCGGCGAGCTTCGCGCGCATCGAGGCGAGCTCTTCGGCCCCGGTGTTGCGCCGGGCCAGCAGCTCGTCGGCCTCCTTCTTCCGGCGCTCGGCCTCTTCCTTCCAGGCGAGCAGTTCGAGCTCCGCTTGGCGCTTCTTCGCCTCGTTTTCGCTGAGCACTTCGGTGTCGGCCTGATAGTCGGCAATCCGCTTGCGAAGCTTGCGGAGCCTTTCGGCCGCGTCGACGCCGTCGTCCTCCTGCCCCAGCGCCTTCAGGCGCGCTTCGAGCTCGGCCCGCACGGCGAGCAGTTCCCGCAGCCGTTCGAGCACCGCTTCGAGCGCCTCGGGCTTGACGCTTTCGGTGTCGCCGATCCGCTTGACGGCGTCGCTGACGCCGAGCTGGGTGACCGTCAAGAGGATCACGAGGATGCCGACGACGTTGGTCATCGTATCGAGCAGGGAGTCGAGGCTTCCGCCGCCGGATTTGCGTGGTCGTCGCATGGCGTCCTACTTCTCGAATACGCTCAGGTCGATCTTGCCGTGCCCGATGACCGGCAGCTTGCCGTGGCGGGCGCGGTGGGTTCGGGCCACGGCGCTGGCGGCGTGGAAGGTCGCCAGGGCGTCGTCGCGAACCAGGAAGATCGCGGTGGCCTTGGGCGCGGCGGCGATGCGTTCGAACAGGGCGGCCAGCTTCTCGTCGGCGCCGAGGTCGGCGCGGCGGACCCGCCACGGCTCGCCGTCGTACACGACGATGTCGGAGGCGGTGCACTCGATGAAGGTGGGCTCGAGGTCGACGCCGCTTCCGCCCGGCCGGATGATCACCTCGGCCTCGTCGGCCCCGACGCCGAGCTTTTCGAGCTCGGCGGCCAGTTGCGTTCGCTCCTCCTCCTGGGCGGCGAGCTCTTCGCGGATCTGCGCGATCCGCTGCTTGTGCTTCTCGGGATCGACGTCGGGGAGCTCGACGTCGGGTTTTCGCTCGTCGTCGATGCGCGCCAAGAGACTCTCCTTGAGTCGCTTGAGCCGCTCGAGCTCGACGATCGCGTCGGCCAATTGCCGGCGGGTCTCGTCGGCGCCGGCCTCGATCGTGGCGATCTCGGCCTTGAGCCGCTCGATGAGGGCCTCGGTCTGCTCGACCATCCGCCGCGCCCGCTCGTACTTCTCGGCGCTGGCCACGGTGTCGTTGTCCATCTGGCCCAGGGCCAGGGCGGTGATCATCAGGGTGAGCGTTCCGATCACGCAGGCCAGAATGCTCAGGAACGGGAACAACGAGATCGATTGGCTTCGCTTTCGCCTGCGGTGCGCCATGAGATCAGCCCCGGTCGTTGCGGCGGAAGAACCACCCCCGTCGGCGCCGGGTGTGGACGACCACCTGCTTTTCGCCCAATTGAGCCAGCACGTCGTTGAGTCCCCTCAGCCCCCGCTCGAGCGCGCCGACGTATCCGCGGATCGACTCGGCCGACTGGCCCATGGCCGCGGCGGCCTGCCGGTGCACCCCGTCGGTTTTCTCGGCCAGAACGGTCAGGGTCTTGAGGAACGAGGCGGCCATGGCGTCGAGATCGTGGATCTGCTCGAGGGTTTCGGTCTGGCGGCTTTCGATTCGCTTGTTGATCTCGGTCCAGCCCTCGACGATCTGCTCGGTGAGCTTCGCGCCGATCGCGCGCAGCTCGGCATGGTGGGGGGCGAGGGCCTCGTCGATCGCCCTGCGCACGGTCGCGGGGTCGCCGGGCGAGGCGAGGTCGCCCCCGTCGTTCAGCCGCTTGATCAGGTTCTCGTTGCAGTACTCGTCGACCCAGTTGAGCAGGTCTTCTTCGGCCTTCTGCATGGAGCTCGAAGGGAACATCACGAGCATGCTCATGACCAGGGCGACCAGGGTCGTATCGAAGGCGGTCGCCAGGCCGCCGGTCACGTTGTTGAGCGAGTCTTTGAGCACCGAGATGTCTTCGGCCTGTTCGAGGGAGCCCGAAAAGCCGCCCACCGCCGCGCTGATGCCGATGACCGTGCCGATGAACCCGAGGATGGGGATCGCCCAGATGAACACGTTCAACAGGGTGTAGCTCGATTGGACCGCGTTCGCGTCGATCTCCGAATGGGAGGCGAGCATGCTGGCCACCTCGGGATTGCTGCGCCGCACTCGAAAGTGCTCCAGGCCGCGCAGCACGCGCCCGACCAGGAAGCTCTCGCCCGGCTCGACCGGCAGGCCCTGGATGTGCTCGACGAACTTGTCGACCGACTGCGCGGTAATGTCGTCGGCGATTTCGCTGGGCAGCAGATCGAAGAGCATCGAGGCCCGCTGGCGCTGGAGCTTGCGCGACTTCAGCAGCAGGATGGCGACGGACCAGCCCATGAGGAACACCAGCGCGAAGGGAACCCACCCCCGCTTCAGGAACAGTTCGCCCAGGTAGAACTTGTAGAAGGGGGCCACCAACACGAGAAAGCCGGCCGACAGGGCCAATCCCACCAGCGCGCTTCGCAGGATGTTGACGTCGGTGCGGTCGGCCAGGCCGCTGCTCGGGCCGCCCCGCGCCCCGGACTCGGTTTTCTTCTCGGGTTCGGGGCGCGACGCGGGTCGGCTCGTGGGAGCGGCGCCGATGCCCTTGAACGCCTCGCGGAAATCCTCGGCCTCGGGCGGCGTCTCGTCGGGGGGGCTCGGCACCACGACCGAGGTCTTGCAGTAGGGGCAGTTCGCCTTGCGCCCGGCCGCCTCGTCGCGGACTTTGAGCTTTTTGCCGCAGCTCGGGCAAGGAAAGGTGAAGTACATCGCGAAAGCTCCTCGGCCCCCGGTATCGTCGCTCGCGGTGCCGCCGGGCCGCCCCGACCCCACAGGCGGGGAGGGAAGCTCGCACGGACTTCGGGTGGAACCTGCTCCACCATGAACCGCTTTCCAGGATACTCAAAACGCCCGCCCGCCGCGAGCGCCGGAACCCCTCGGATCGCCGGCCGTCGCGGGCCCTCCGCGGATCGTGCCGGTTGTAGCGGCGGCGACGACCGCCTCCGCGCCAAGGTAAAACGAACAACTTTGGCAAAAAGATTTTCGCGTTTTTTTCCGGTCCTCGGATTGAAAACGCTGAAGAGCCTTTGTAGGGTAACGGTTCGATCCGAATTTCGCGATATCACAACGCCCCTCGCCTGGCCCGGGGCACACTTCTCTTTTGGTGAAAGGGTTGGCGGATGCGCGAACGCAGAACCGGTTTCACGCTCGTCGAGCTGTTGGTGGTGATGGCGATCCTCGGCATCCTGATCGGCCTGTTGCTGCCGGCGGTTCAGGCCGCCCGCGAGGCCGCGCGCCGGGCGCGGTGCGGCAACAACGTCAAGCAGCTTGCCTTGGGGTTCCATAACTACCACGACACCTTCAAGACCTTTCCGGCGTACCAGTACCTCAACCGGAGCAGACCCCCCGCGTACGACTGGAAGGGCCACGGTCCGTTCACCATGATCCTGCCGTACATCGAGCAGAACGCCGTGTACGACCAGATCGACTTCCACACGGCCTGGGACGACAACGACCCGATACGCGATCCGATTCCTCCGACGAACTGGGTCCTGTCGCGGCGGAAGATCGACACCTTTCTTTGTCCGAGCGACGGGCCTTTCCCGAACACGGTCTACGACTACGGGGGAATGAACTACGCCGTTTGCGGAGGTTCGCGGCGCGACTTCTACAGCGAGGGGGGCCCGGTCAGGGCAAGCGGCGTGTTCCTGCGCCACCACGAAACGAGGATCGCCCAGATTCGCGACGGAACCTCCCACGTCGTCCTCCTCGGCGAGATCAACAAGGGCGACGACGACAACGACGTCGTTACCCTCCAGCGCGACGTCGCCGGCGACTTGAACATGACCACCGACGAGTTCCCGTCGGCCGCCGCGATCGAGTCGGCGGGCCGGGCATGCGACAGCGGCGCGGCAGCCTGGCACCGGAGCAACGCGGGCCGGCAATGGAGCGCGACCTTTCCGGGATTCGTGGTGTTCAACACGGTGGCGCCCCCGAACTGGAGACACGTCAGTTGCTGCGTTCGAAGCGGCTTCGTCTACGCCTGCGACCGCAACGGGATCGTGCCGCCGCGAAGCTTTCATCCCGGCGGTGTCCAGGTCGCGCTGGCCGACGGATCGGCCCGGTTCGTGTCGGAGACGATCGACCTGCAAACCTGGCAGCACGCCGGGGCCCGCGCCGACGGAAACCCCGTCGGCTGGTAGCCTCGTTCAGCCGCGCGAAGGGCGCGGCGCCCCGCGCCCGGCACCCCGCGCACCGGGCGGACGTCGCGCGAGAATCGCCTTGAGGATCTCGCTGCCCACGGGAGGGCAGCCGGGCACGAACACGCCGCGGTCTTTCTGGTCCGAGGTGCAGTTGCCCAGGCAGAGGGTTCCCTCGGGCACCTCGGAGTGCCCCCGGCCGATGGCCACGTAGACCGAGTCTTCCGAGGGAAGGCATTCCAGCAGCCGCTCCCGGTGCTTGGCCAGGAACAGCAGCAGGGTCGATTGGCACGCGCTGCACGAGTTGCAGTCGAGCACCGTGACGTCGGGGAACTCGATCGCCAGGTTGGATGGCGGCGGAGCGAACGGCGAGATCCGGTCACGCCATTCGGCCGGCGTCACGGCCAGACGGTCCAGGTCGATCGTGCCGTAACCCCGCTCCGCGCCGATGCGCAGATGGGCGATCCGCTCGCCTTCGACGCCCATCAGCCGGCAGGCCACCGCGTCGGCGGCAAAGGCGTCGGCGCCGGCCACGACCACGTCGAGCGGTTTGGCCTGCCCGGCGCTGGGGCCGAGCCCTTCCATGCCCACCGTGCCGTCGACCACGGCCAGGTGGGGGCGCAGCACGCTCGACATATCGGCAATGGCCACGTCGATGGGTTTGCAGTCGACGGCGTCGATGGGCGGCAGCATGTGCAACTCGACCTTGCTCCGCCGCCAGAGGCATCCCTTCATGTTCTTCACCGAGAGCGTTACGCCGGTGTGCATGTGCGTCTTCATCACCGGCACCGACACGATCAGGTCGAATTCGAGCACCTCGGGGCACACGCGAAGCGAGTGAATGACCTGCCCCTCGGGCAGGGCCACCTCGACAAAGCGTCGGCGGTCCATGTCGATGAGGGGGCAATCGCGCTGGGCGGCGACCGAGGCGATTCCCGTGGCCTCGAAGGCCTCGTGGGTGTTGACGCCGACGATCGGGCTTTCGCCCACGGCCACGCGGGCCCCGGCCTCGCGCAGGGCATCGATCGCCGCGGCGACGACCTGGGGATGGGTCGTAATGCCCGACTCGGGAGCCGCCACCCGCCCCGCGTTCGGCTTCAGCAGCACGCGCCGGCCGCGAGCCGGCGAGAGGTCGATCGCTTCGAGGGCGCGGCGCGTGTTGGCGTAGGGCCCGGCGCCGTGGGCCACCGCGACCGACGGACGGGCGGCCGACTCGAGAAAGGGATTCTGGGCGATCATGACATGCCGACCGATTCGAGGTCCGTGCTCGCCACTCGAGTCAACCATGGTCCGGCGAGGACAGTCCGTGCCTCGCGAGGTCGTGCCACCCCTCCAGCGGAGCCGGACGATCACGCGCTCTTGCGGATCGCCAGCAAGTCGCGAAGGCGGTATGGCATCGGGTAGGCGAGGGCCTCGGGGTCGCGGCGTAGCGCTTCGAGCACCATTTCGAGCTGCTCCAGCGGCCCAAGGGTCACGTCCAAGAAGATCCACTTGTGGCCACCGAACTCGCAGCCCCCGCCGATGCAGCCGGCGAGCCATTCGGTTCGGACATGATACCCCAGTCGCTCGGCCAGCCCAATCGCCTCGTCCAGCAGTTCTACCGTGTGCATCCCAGCTTCTCCAGGCCGCATCGCCGGCGAAATCGGGCCCGGCAAGGGCGCCTCGCTTCCTTGCCTTGACACGCTTGACCCACGTGCCGTTTCGCCGGTCCCTTGCGGCAACGGATTATAGCGGCTTGAGTTTCAGTTGCCGAGGGATGTTCGACGATAGGGTCTAAGGGCAGTAAATCGTTTGACGAACAGGAGTTAAGACGCGACTTTCGGGCAAGACAGCACGAAGGGCCCCGATCGGGCAAGGCGGCGAGGCTGATCTTGCCACGGCGGCTTTAACGATCAGGAGCTTCAGCGAAACTGCATGCCGAGTGAGCCAGAACCATGACCAATCCCGCTGAGAATCCGGGCCTCGAAGAACAGATCGATCTGCTCAAGCAGCAACTGCGCCAAGCGCAGAAACTCACCGCCCTGGGCGAATTGGTCAGCACCACGACCCATGAGTTCAACAATGTGCTCATGACGATCATCAATTACGCCAAGCTCGGCCTGAGGCACCGCGACAACGCCACCCGGGAAAAAGCCTTCGAAAAAATCCTCTCGGCCGGCAACCGGGCCGCGAAAATCACCAACAGCGTGCTGGGAATCGCCCGCAACCGCTCGGCGTCGCAGGAGGCCACCGACCTGACCGCCCTGGTCGACGACACCTTGACGCTGCTTGAGCGCGAGATGAACAAGTACCGCATCAAGGTCGACCGGCAGTTCCAGCCGATCCCGGAGGCCTACGTCAACGGCAACCAGATCCAGCAGGTCCTGCTCAACTTGCTGATCAACGCGCGTCAGGCCATGCCCACCGGTGGGCGCCTCATCGTGCGGCTGACCCACGATTCCGCCTGCGACATGATCGACCTGGTCGTCCGCGACTTTGGGTGCGGCATCCCCGCGGAAAAGCTGCCCCACATCTTCGATTCCTTCTACACCACGAAGAAGGGGCCCGATGCCAGCGGAAAGGGCGGAACCGGCCTGGGCCTCTCGATGTGCCGAGACATCATCGAGGCCCACCGTGGTCGGATCCGCGTCGACAGCACCGTGGGCAAAGGCACCGCCTTCACGCTCAAATTGCCCACGGTGAGCAAGGCCCAAACCGGGTGCCCCGGCGTGGCCGCGCCGTGGGCCTCGCACGCCGAAGCCGACAGCCGTCCGGGAGTCGAGACCGGGTAGTCGCTCCCGTCCAATGAACGACGGATTTCCCCTCGTTCCCACGCTTCCGCGTTCCCCTCGTTCCCACGCTTCCGCGTGGGAACGCCTCTTCGGACGCTTTGCGTCCCTCTGGGTTTCTCTCACGTGCCGCGGCCCCCACGGGGGAACGCGAAGCGTTCAGGACCACGGTTCCCACGCGGAAGCGTGGGAACCAGAGTTGGACCACGGTTCCCACGCGGAAGCGTGGGAACCAGAGTTGGTGGGGGCTCAGGTGGGGGCTCAGCCGCTTGCGTGGGAATCGGCGTGGAGCGCGGGAACGACGAATCACTCCGGCTTGCGCCGTTCGCGAATCCAATCCGTGTGGAACGGGCCTTCGCCGGGCTTGTCGACCCGGTAGTACGTGTGGGCCCCGAAGTAGTCGCGCTGCGACTGGAGCAGATTGGCCGGCAACCGCGCCGAGCGGTATCCGTCGTAATAGGCCAGGGCGCCCGAAAACGCGGGGACGGGAATGCCCAGGTCGACCGCCGTCTTGACCACGTTGCGCCAGGCCCCCTGGGCCTTGTCGACGGCCTCGCGGAAATAGGGGGCCAACAGGAGGTTCTCGAGCTTCGCGTCGTCGTCGAACGCCTCCTTGATGCGTTCGAGGAACACGGCCCGGATGATGCACCCGCCCCGCCACAGCAGGCTGATGGCGCCAAAGTCGAGCGGCCACTTGTACTCGGCTGCCGCGGCACGGAGTTGCACGAATCCCTGGGCGTAGCTGCAGATCTTCGAGGCGTACAGGGCCTGGCGAACCTGCTCGATGAACTCCTTGCGGTCGCCGCCGTAGGTGCCCGACGGCCCCGTGAGCACCTCGCTGGCCCGCAGGCGGGCCTCTTTCATGGCCGAAAGCGATCGGGCGTAGACGGCCTCGGTCACCAGCATGCTGGGCACGCCCAGGTCGAGGGCCAACTGGCTCATCCACTTGCCCGTGCCCTTCGCGCCCGCCTTGTCGAGGATCAAGTCGACCAGGAACTCGCCCGTCTCGGGGTCCTTGACGCTGAAGATGTCGCGGGTGATTTCGATCAGGTAGCTGTTCAGCTCGCCCCGGTACCACTCGGCAAAGACGTCGTAAAGCTCGTCGTTTGAGAGGCCCAGGGCGTTTTTCAGCATCCAGTAGGCTTCGCAGATGAGCTGCATGTCGCCGTACTCGATGCCGTTGTGGACCATCTTGACGTAATGGCCGGCCCCGCGCGGTCCCACCCATTCGCAGCAGGGAACGTCGTTGTTCGGGCCGACCTTGGCCGAGATGGCCTGGAAGATCGGCTTGACCAGCGGCCATGCCTTGTCGCTTCCGCCGGGCATCATGCTGGGTCCGAAGCGGGCGCCCTCCTCGCCGCCGGAGACTCCGGTGCCGACGTACAGCAGCCCTTTCGACTCGACGTACCGGGTGCGGCGCTCCGTGTCTTTGAAGTGGGTGTTGCCGCCGTCGATGATCACATCGCCGGGCTCCATCAGGCCGATGAGCTGCTCGATGACCGCGTCGGCGGCGGCCACGTCGGGATAGAGCTTCGGTTCGGGGGCGGGCACCGCGTCGCCCGACTTGATCATCAGCATGACTTTCCGGGGCCGAGCCAGCGCGGCGACCAGCTCCTCGAGCGAATAGCAGCCCTTGAGCTTGCGCCCCTTGGCCTCGCCGGAGCCGAGAAACTCGTCCATCTTGCTCGTCGTCCGGTTGTACACGGCCACGCTGTAGCCGTGATCTTCGACGTTCAACACCAGGTTCTGGCCCATCACGGCCAGGCCCATCAAGCCGAAATCGTATGTTTCTGCCATGATTCCATCCGTCGTGTTCGATGCCCAGCCCGCCGCGGGCAGCCGGACGGCCACTTGGGGGGATGCCCCGGCCCGCCAGCGCGGCAAAACCACTTGCTCGGTTCATCCGAGATCGGCGTCCCCTCAGACCGACCCGCGCGGGCACCGACGACACTCGGCGGTTGCCAGCCGGCCGCAAGCCCAAGCGACGTCGGACCTTCGGCCAATCAACCCGTGTGTAGAAGAGGCACGGGAGGCCGGTCCAAGAACGGCCCAGGGGACACTTCCTTCGGACGAGTCCCTATTGTAGCGGCCGGGGTGGTGACCATCAATGAGGGGGCATCCTCGGCGAGCCGATCGGGCACCGAGACGAGAGGACAAGCTTCCCACGTCGGTGATGGGCGAGAATTGCAGCGGGGACGGTCGAATCGCTCCGTGCCCGGTTCATGGGTTCGCATCCCACAGAATACGAACGCTCGATTCTTCGACGGGTGTTTTCTCCACTCTCCGCTGTCGGCGCATTTCGCATTATTTCCCCCCATTGCGCCTTCCGGCTGAACCCGCCTTGATCCGGCCGGACGAGCCTCCTATAATCGGGCCCCGCTTCGGGACGGATCCCTTATGCGCAACTCCTTTCCAAGCAGTTCCTTGTGACGAATCTGCGGTCCCGCCCCATCGGCGCGATCCAGCGACCCAGGGATGCGAGTCGGCTGAAACGCGACCTCCGAGACGGCAAATGCCCTGCGCTGCGCGCAGCCGGCTCGTTGCGCGCTCGGGCCGGCGGAAGGTGGCCGGGCCGGTTGCGAGGGGCGGCCTGGGCGGTCCTCTGGCTGTGGGCCTCGGCTGCCCGACTCGGCGCGGCGGACGCGATTCCCGAGGCCCCCATCGCCATCACCGCCGACGCGGCCAACCAGTGGAACGACGCGGGCCGCGAAGTTTGGCTGCTCGAAGGACGCTGCCGTCTGGCCCAGGGCGACGATTCGGTCGAGAGCCGCTCGGCCGTCGTGTGGATCGAACGTGCGGCCGACGGCCGAGCGGCCAGCGTGGTCGGCTACTTCGAGGGGGGGGTACGGGTCGAACTGGCGCGCGACGGCCGTCCCACGCAGCTTGCCGAAGGCGCCTGCCAAGCGTGGCTGGGCACGTTTGCCACCTCAGCCGGGATCGACCTGCGCGTGCCGCGGATCGCTGGGCCCCCCGCCGAGGCCTCGACGCTCTACCAGCGGGCCCGGGCGCGTCGCACTCGGGACCTCGACAGCCCGGTCCGGCCGGTGCAGTACACCGAGCCGGCGGCGCCCGGCCCGCTCCCCGGCCCGGTGCCCGAACCCGTGGCGGCCGGGCCGATTCCGCCCGCTGGGGTCGGCGAGCCCCTGCCGGCGGGCAACCGGAGGATCAGCGTCTACGCCCGAAGCGACGTGCCGCCCAAAGCCCGGCTCGAACACGACGTGGCCAACAACCAGTGGATCGCCGTCATCGACCAGGGGGTCAATCTGATCGTCGAGGGGCTCAGCGACGTGCGCGTCGACCGCTACGAGCTCTCGACGATCGACGTGTCGACCGATCGCCTGGTCATCTGGACCAGCGGGGTCGAGGAGCCCGATCTGACCGGCCAGAGACCTCAGCCCGAAAGCATTCCCCTCGAACTCTACATGGAGGGCAACATCGTCTTCCGCGAGGGCGATCGCGTGATCTACGCCCACCGGATGTACTACGACGTGAACCACCGGATCGGCATCGTGCTCGACGCCGAGCTGCTCACGCCGGTGCCCAACTACGAGGGCCTGCTGCGCCTGAAGACCGACCTGTTGCAGCAGGTCGGCCCGAACCGGTTCGTGGCGCGCAACACGTTCATCACCTCGAGCCGGATGGGGCAGCCGGGTTACCGCATCCAGGTCGGCGACGCGTATCTGGAAGACGAGCAACGCCCCGTGTTCGACCCGCGAACGGGCATCCAGGCGGTCGACCCGCACACGGGCGACCCTCTGTTCGAACACCGGCGTCTGGCGACGGGGCGGAACAACGTGCTGTACCTGGGACGGCTTCCCGTCTTCTACGCGCCCTACCTCGCGACCGACTTGACCGACCCGTCGTTCTACGTGAAGCGGGCGCGCGTTCGCAACGACAGCGTTTTCGGGACCCAGGTGCTCACCGACTGGGACGGCTACCAGCTTCTCGGAATTCGCAATCCACCGGAAGGCACCGATTGGGACATGAGCCTCGACTACCTCAGCGACCGCGGCCTGGGGCACGGCAGCTCGTTTCTCTACGGGCGCGACGATTTTCTGAGCATTCCCGGCCCGGCTTCCGGGCTGGTCGACTTCTGGGGCATCAAAGACGACGGCGTCGACAACCTGGGGCGCAATCGCCGCAGCGTCGCGCCCGAAAAGGAATATCGCCATCGCCTCTTCTGGCGTCATCGCCAGATGGTCGTGGGCGACTTGCAGGTGACGGCCGAGGCGGGCTGGATCAGCGACCGCAACTTCCTCGAGCAGTACTACGAAAACGAGTGGGACGAACTCAAGGACCAGACCACCGGGATCGAGGTGAAGCAGTCGCAAGACAACCTCTCCTGGAGCGTGACGGCCGACTATCGGGTGAACGAGTTCTTTACGCAGACCGACTGGCTTCCGCGATTCGACCATTTCTGGCTGGGGCAGCCATTGTTGGACGACGCGCTTACCTGGTATCAGCACACGAGCATCGGCTATGCCCGGTTCGGCACGGCCACGGCGCCCGACGATCTGGCCCCGAGCTTCCACCATCTCCCGTGGGAGACCGCGCCCGGCGGCGCGCCGTTGGGGGTCGACGGCGAGCGCTTGGCGACCCGCCACGAGATCGACTGGCCCCTGCAAGCGGGACCCGTCAAGGTGGTGCCCTATGCCCTGGGCGAGGCGGCTCACTGGGGCGCCGACCGCCAGGGTAAGGACGTGCAGCGGCTCTACGGCCAATTGGGCGTGCGCGCCAGCCTTCCCGTGTGGAAGGTCGACCGGTCGGTTCGCAGCGAGCTGTGGAACCTGAACGGGCTGGCGCACAAGGTCGTGTTCGACGTCGATCTGTCCTACTCCGACGCCAGCCAGGACCTGGACGACTTGCCCCTGTACGATCCGCTCGACGACGACTCGATCGAGGCGTTCCGCCGCAAGTTCGATCCCGTGCTTCTGGCGAAGCGGCAACTCGACGAGCGATTCTATGCGGTTCGCAGTGGGCTGGGCGGTTGGGTCACGTCGCCCAGCACCGAGATCGCCGAAGACCTGCTGGCCCTGCGCCTCGGGGCTCGCCAACGTTGGCAGACCAAGCGGGGCGGCGCGGGCCGCGAGCGGATCATCGACTGGATCGTCTTCGACACCCAGGCCGTCGTGTTCCCCAACGACGACCGCGATAACTTCGGGCGCACCCTCGGATTGGTCGACTACAACTTGCGCTGGCACCTGGGCGACCGGCTCACGCTGATGTCGGAGGGGGCGTTCGATTTCTTCGATTCGGGCCAGCAGATCGTCACGATTGGCGGGTTTCTCGACCGCCCGCCCCGCGGCAGCCTCTACGCCGGACTGCACCTGCTCGACGGGCCCTTCTCGAGCGACGTGCTTTCTCTTGCCTACACGTACCGCATGAGCGACAAATGGGTGTCGGCGTTCGGCATGTCGATCGACCTGCAAGGCGACGGGAACATCGGGCAGAACTTCTCGATCACCCGAATCGGCGAGTCGCTTTTGGTCACGGCGGGCATGACCGTCGACGCCAGCCGCGACAACGTGGGATTCAATCTCGCGGTTGAGCCCCGCTTTCTGCCGAAGACACGGCTCGGCCAGGCCGGGGGAGCGAGAATTCCCGTGGCCGGGGCGTACGGGCTCGAGTGAGAGGCCGCGCGGCACGCGTGGCCGTCGGCGCGAATGCCGGATGGGGCGCCGGGCGCGGGCCTGGGAACCCGTCGCGACCCCACCCGGCGCCCCGCTCGTTGACGTGCGCGCGCCGCCGGCCGTATAATTTCAGCGCGTTTCGCGGAATAATCCACGCGGGTCGGGCGAATAACAGAGCGCGGTCCCTCGAAGGCGACCGTCCCTTCGGACGAGGGCGTTGACGCACCGTGTTGGTGCGTCGCAGAGCCGTCCTTGCAACGTCGTTCCCCCCTCGGGCATGGTCGTGCGATGGTTCTCAAGAGCCGTGTTGCGGTGGCCTCGGTCTGGTACGGTTTGATGGTGGCGATCCTGGCCGTTGGCGCCGGAGGCTTCAACCTGCCGATGTGCCGCTCGGCTCGGGCCGACGAGGCGTCGGAATCGGCCGACGAGGCGTCGGAATCGGCCGACGAGGCGTCGGAATCGGCCGACGAGGCGTCGGAATCGGCCGACGAGGCGTCGGAATCGGCCGACGAGGCGTCGGAATCGGCCGACGAGCCGGATGCCTCGAAGCGGGTCGGTTGGGTGTTCCGCGTGAATCTGCCGATCAAGGGGGCGACCTTGGATCGGGTCCGCCGTTTCGTGCGGAATGCCGTCGACCGGGCCGCCAAGACGAAAGTCGAGCCGGTCTTGATCTTCGAGTTCGTGGTTCCTCCCGACCAGGCCGAGTTCGCCTCCAGCAGCGAGTTCGGGGTGTCGTCCGATCTGGCCGATTTCGTGTCCGGCGCGGAACTCAGCCGGGCGACCACGGTGGCCTACGTCCCCCAGTCGATCCAGGGTCATGCGGTCCTGGCCGTGTTGGCGTGCGACTCGATTGCCATGAGCCCTGAAGCGGAGATTGGGGCGGCAGGAATCGACGAACGGACGATCACCCCGCGGATTCACAGCACCTACGAGGAAATCGCCCGGCGGCACAAGAAGATCCCGACCGCGGTAGCTTTGGGCCTCGTTGATCCCGCCAAGGAGGTGCTGGTGGTCGAGACCGAGCTGGGTCGCGAGTGTATCGCCGCCGAGGAACTGGAGGCATTGCGAAAGCGGCGGACCGTGCAGTCCGATCCGACCGTTCTTTTCAAGGCGGGGCAACCGGGCCGCCTGTCGGGAAAAGAGGCCCGCGACCTCGATATCGTCGACTACCTGGCCTCGAACCGACGCGACCTGGCCCGCATGCTTCGATTGCCTCCCGAGGCGATCGACGAGGATCCGTCGCTCAGCGGCGCGTGGCGGGCGATTCGCATCGACGTCAAGGGTCCCGTATTGGCCGCCTCGATCACGCAGGCCCAGCGAATGATTGAAGACGCGATTCGCGCCGACGACGCGAACTTCATCTGCCTGTGGATCGACAGCCCGGGGGGGTCGCTTGCCGACAGTATCCGCCTGGCCAACTTCCTGGCCTTCGATCTCGATCCGACCGAGGTCCGCACGGCCGCCTACATTCCCAGGCAGGCCCTTTCCGACGCCTCGCTGATCGCGTTGGCCTGCGACCACGTGGTAATGCACCCCCAGGCGGTGCTGGGTGGCGAAGGCGACGGCGTCTTCTCCGAAGAGGGAGTGCGCCAGGCCCGCGAGACCTTGCGCAAGGCGATTGCCGTGCGCAAATCGCGGTCGTGGTCGCTGCCCGCCGCGATGATCGACCCCGGCCTCGAGGTCTTCCGCTACACGCGGCAGGGCCAAGTGCGCTACTCCGAGTTCTTCTGCGAAGACGAGTGGGCCGAGCAACTCGATCCCGACCAATGGAAAAAGGGGCCGGCGGTCACTACGCCGGGCAAGGCGTTCCAGGCGACGGGGGACGAGGCGGTCGGCTACCGGCTGGCGAACGAGGTGGTGCGGGATTTCGGCGAGTTCAAGGCATACTACGGACTCGAGAACGACCCGACGCTGCTCGAGCCGAGTTGGGCCGACTTCCTGATCGAGGCATTGGCCCATCCCGGCGTGGCGTTTTTCCTGCTGGTGATCGGCTTTTCGGCGATGTACGCCGAGCTTCAGGCGCCGGGCATCGGCGTCGGCGCGTTCGTGGCGCTGCTGTGCTTTCTGGTGTTCTTCTGGAGCCGGTTCCTGGGCGGGACGGCGGGATGGCTCGAGGTGCTGCTCTTCCTGGCGGGTGTTTCGTGCCTGCTGATCGAGGTGTTTGTGCTCCCGGGCTTCGGGATTTTCGGGCTGGGGGGCGGCCTGATGGTGCTCGCCTCGCTGGTCCTGGCCAGCCAGACGTTCGTCCTGCCGCGCAACGCGTACCAGATGGGCGAATTGCGCCAGTCGCTGGGCGTGCTGGCCGCTTCGGCCGTCGCCGTCATTGTGGCGGTGGTGTTGATCAACCGGTGGCTGCCGCACGTTCCCGTGCTGGGTGGAATGATCTTGCAGCCACCCGACGGCGAGGAGGCCGAGGCCCTGCGCTACCGCGAATCGCTGGTGCACTTCGAAAACCTGCTGGACGCGCGGGGCACGACGACCACACAATTAACTCCCAGCGGAAAGGCCCGCTTCGGCGACCAGTTGGTCGACGTGATGGCCGACGGCGAAGTCATCCCCGTGGGAACCGAGATCGTGGTGGTGGAAGTCCGCGGGAACCGCGTGTGGGTAAGGGCGGTCGACGAGCGAGGGCCCGACCCGGCGTGAGCGATGCCGTCGGGGCCGCGGGCGCGAGCGAACCCGGTTGATGGATGCAGGTACGACATGGATCCGACGTGGGCCGACACGATAACGTTGTGGTCCGCCCCTTGGGTGTTGGCGCTCTTGCTGCTCATGGCCGGTCTGGCCTTCGCCGCCATGGAGGTTTTTTTGCCCTCCGGGGGGATCCTGGGATTTCTGGCGACTTGCTCGATCGTCGCGGCCGTGGTGGTGGGCTTCACGGACGGGCGTCCCTGGGTGGGGTTCTCGATCCTGGCGACCGCGGTTTTCGGCGTGCCCGCCGTCATCGTCCTCGCCCTGAAGTGGTGGCCCAGCACGCCCCTCGGACGGCGGATGCTTTTGCACGCCCCCGAAGGCGAACAGGTCTTGCCCGACAGCCCGCGACGGCGGGGACTCAGGGAACTGGTCAACCGTGTGGGCGTCGCCAAGTGCAAGATGCTTCCCGGCGGGGTGGTTACGATCGACGGGCGCAACGTCGACGCGGTCAGCGAGGGGATCGCGATCGACGCGGGCCAGCGGGTGCGGGTCATTCAGGTTCGCGGGACGCGCGTCGTGGTCCGGCCCGTGGACGACGCGTCGTCCTCCGACCCCGACCCACTCGCCCGGCCGATCGATACGGTCGGATCCGACCCCTTCGACGAGTCCCCGGCTTGACAACTCGTCGCGAGGCCGATAAACCGAGGACATCAGGGGAGTGACCGACCTTGCCAAGCGGGGGGGTGCCCCTTCGCGAAAGCTCGACACTACGAGGGAATCTCGCCATGACGCTCTTTGCCCAACAGGGAAACGAACTGTGGACGTTGTTGACGGTGGTCGGCATCTTCGCGGTGCTCATCATCGGCGTGGTGGTGCTCGTCGTTTTCGCGAAGTACTTTCGCATCTGGCTTCAGTCGAAGGCATCGAAGGCGGGGATCGGCATCCTCGACCTGCTGGGCATGACGTTCCGCCGGGTCCGAGCCGACGTGATTGTCCGCAGCAAGATCATGGCCGTGCAGGCCGGGCTTAGCAGCCGCGAGATCACCAGCCGCGCCCTCGAAGCCCACTACCTGGCTGGCGGCAACGTTCCCTTGGTCATCCGGTCGATCATCGCCGCCAACAAGGCGAAGATGGCGGAGCTCGATTTCCGGCTGGCCACGGCCATCGACCTGGCCGGGCGCAACGTGCTCGAGGCGGTCCAGACCAGCGTTTATCCGAAAGTGATCGACTGCCCCTCGGCCAGGACGGGCCGGCAGACGCTCGACGGCGTGGCCCAGAACGGCATCCAACTGAAGGTCAAGGCCCGGGTCACGGTGCGGGCCAACCTGCTCCAACTGATCGGAGGAGCCACCGAGGAGACGATCATCGCGCGGGTCGGCGAGGGCATCGTCAGCGCGATCGGCTCGGCGAAGACCCACTTGGAGGTGCTGGAGAACCCCGACCGCATCTCGAAGACCGTCCTCGGCCGGCGCCTCGACTCGCAGACCGCCTTCGAGATCGTCTCGATCGACATTGCCGACATCGACGTGGGCGAGAACATCGGGGCCCGGCTCCAGGCCGACCAGGCCGAGGCCGACATGCGCGTGGCCCGAGCCAACGCCGAAGGGCGCCGCGCCATGGCCGTGGCCGCCGAGCAGGAGAACATCGCCCAGATCGAAGAGAGCCGCGCCAAGGTCGTCGAGGCCGAGGCCGAGGTTCCCAAGGCCATCGCCGAGTCGTTCCGCCAGGGGCGGCTGGGGATCATGGATTACTATAAGCTCCGCAACGTGCAAGCCGATACGGAAATGCGCGCGTCGATCGCCAAGGCGGGCATCGCGCCGGCGAAGGGAGGAACGGCCGCATGATCGGGCTCGGGTTGTGGGCGGCCGGCTGGGAAGAAGCCATCGGCGTGGTCGTCGTCATCGTGTTCATCCTCATCAGCTTCCTCGGGCAGTTGCTCGGCAAGCTGCGCGAGGGCCGGCGGGCCCAGCCGAAGGGCCCACGCGGCCCGCAGGCCCAGGGCCCGGGGCGACCGGGCGGGCGCGACGCGCTCCGCGACGAGCTCGATGAGTTTCTGCGCGGGGCGAAAGCCCGGCGCCCGGCGAACCAGCCTCAGGCGGCAAGGCAGCCTGCGCCGCGGCCCGCCGCGCCCCGGCCGCCGGAACGAAGGCGCCCG